>Ga0208297_1000079_pt1 | contig 272128 bp, 225 predicted proteins | sample LMS_cellobiose_e_FD_187367 | JGI IMG/M metagenome (GOLD analysis project Ga0208297, IMG submission 187367) | Rumen-fistulated moose microbial communities from Alaska, USA - LMS_cellobiose_enrichment (SPAdes) (version 2) | ecosystem: Host-associated > Mammals > Digestive system > Stomach >...
TTCAGTTCTGCGATGATGCGTTTTTATGAAAAACTCTCACCGCCCAGAATTAACCGAACCGACAAAATCCTCGTCAGACAGGAAAGAACTCCTGACTCCATTAAAAGATGAAAGAGATATGTGATTTTTAACCCGCGCAATCATCTTGCGCAGGATCATATACAAGACATTTCTTGTATATAAAGATTTGGATTAGTCCTCATTGCGTTTTGGGTTATGAGGAATTTATACAAGATATTTCTTGTATATAAAGATTTGTATCATTCCTCATTGCGTTTTGAGTTATGAGGAATTCATACAAGATATTTCTTGTATATAAAGTTTCTTATTGTTCTGCTCAACACATTTGATTTGTGTGAGGATCAGATAGAAGGTCAGTCTGATATATAAAGCTTTTTGTAGAGAGGACATTCAGCTATAGATCATACAGCAAATGCATGCATTTACTAAAACTATAGATTTTAATGCCCTCTGATTAATCCAAATCAGGGGATTTCCTAGATGCATCACTTGCATATATATCTTTCGGGAGACTATTTCCAGTGTCCATTAAGTCAAGAGAAAATAAGTACTTTAAAATCTGTCATTATTGAATTAGAACTTATTATATTGAACTACAATTAATAAAGCAATTAATTTTACGCCTGTTAAATATTCTTTTTCTACCTTTAGATCCTCTGGCTGTTCTTTATTCAGCTGGAAACTTAAAAAATATATTTTTTTAGGGATGGTCGAAACGTTAAGAACTTTGTATATTATTTAATTGGATATACGTTAGAAAAAGTTCAGTATAGGCGATGACATTGAGGATAATAAAGCCTCCTAATGACAAAAATAGTAATTGTAACTCAGTATTAGAACGTTAAACTTGCTCAGTAAGTTTTATATATATAGGATTCCAATTAAATTAAGGGGAGTTAAGAGTCCCTTTAATAAATTGGGAAGAATTTGGGGTTTTATACCTGTTTAGATCGCATTTAGTTATCTCTATGAAAAAGCCAGATATTTACATGCCTAAATAACAGTAAGATCTATTTCAGGGATAGCTTTAGCCTTTAATCCGACTCTGATTCCTATAGATAATCAGGGATTGTTCGCTCCTCAAATGCCAAAATGGAGGTTAGATATTTGATAGAAATAGATCCCAGTAGTATTCTGGTTCGTTACAACGTAAAAATGGAAAAGGAAATGACACCGGAAGATGCTGCAGAAGAACTTTACCCAAAGGATTCACTAATTTACCCGATTGCAAAAGCTATCTTTGAAGGCGAAGAAGATGATGTCGTTGAGGGATTGCAAAAAGCCATCGACTCTGGGAAAGATCCAATCTCTCTCATTAATGATGCATTGATGGTTGGAATGGGAGTAGTCTCCAGGCTTTACGATGAGGGAGTCATTTTTCTGCCAAATGTTATGATGTCTGCTGACGCCATGTTGGAAGGTATCGAATACGTCAAGGAGAAAGCAGGAAAAGCACCTGAAAGCAAAGGAAAAGTTGTCTGCCACGTTGCAGAAGGTGATGTCCACGATATTGGAAAGAATATTGTGGCCGCACTATTGAGAGCAGCTGGCTATGATGTAGTGGATCTTGGAAGAGATGTCCCTGTAGACGAAGTAGTAGCAGCTGTTGAAAGAGAAAATCCCCTTATGCTTACAGGTACGGCTCTCATGACCACGACCATGTATGCATTCAAGGAAGTTAATGACAAACTTCTGGAGAAAGGCTACAGGATTCCTTTTGCATGCGGCGGCGGTGCTGTGAACCAGGACTTCGTATCCCAGTATGAACTTGGAGTATATGGTGAAGAAGCAGCCGATGCTCCTAAGATAGCCGATTTCATCAAGGAGCATGGGGACAACATCGTAAAACTGAGGGAGAAATTCCATAAACACTGAGGAGGTGTAGTAGATGGCAGTAACAAGATGTACTAAAATGGCTTATTCAAGCGCAGATGAGATGGTTTTCGGAAGAGCTGTCACGCCCGTCAAAGCCGGACTGGGACTTGAGATCGGTGCCGGTTATACAACTCCCGAAGTGAACTATGCCCCAAGACCTGAAGCCGGAGTATCCAAAGAAAAACTCGTAAAAGAATATGAAAGGATCACCACCGACATTATGGCAAGGATGGTTCAGATCGGAGCTCCCTCTGTGGTGCTTGAAACCGAACACGTTCAGCAGATGTCAAACAACCCTGATTGGGGAGCAGCCGTTGCACATGCCCAGAAGACTATCATGGAAGATTACCATGACGAATACGGCATAAAGTGCGCACTCCGCCATACTATTGGTGATATCCGTGAGAGCAGGGATTTCCTCGATCTCAGAGGAGACAAGTACAGCGTCTTTATGGAGGCATTTGAACAGTGTGCCCAGAATGGAGCTGACATGCTCGCGGTTGAGTCAATGGGTGGGAAAGAAGTCTTTGACCATGCAATTCTCAGGAACGATATGGCTGGAGTACTTTATGGCATAGGCGTTCTTGGCAGCATGGATATGGAAATGATATGGCAGGACATTGCATCAATTGCGAAGAAAAACAATGTAGTAGCATCCGGGGATACTGACTGTGCCCAGGCAAACACGGCAATGTTCATTGCAGGCGGGTTATTGGATAAGAACCTCGCTCACACACTTGCAATCATTGCAAGGGCAATTTCTGCCGCCAGATCCCTTGTTGCTTATGAATCAGGTGCAGTAGGACCCGGAAAGGACTGCGGTTATGAAAACACCATTTGTAAGGCTGTTGCAGGTGTCCCGATTTCTCAGGAAGGTAAAACCTCAACCTGTGCCCACTCTGACCTCATGGGTAACCTCACTATGCAGTGCTGTGACCTCTGGTCCAATGAATCAGTTGAATATCACGGAGAATTCGGCGGTACAACTGTCCAGTGCTGGTCTGAGACCCTTGCTTATGACTGCGCACTCATGAATGTAGCCCTGCAGTCAGGCAACGAAAAAATCCTGAGAGACATGTTTGTGGCTTCCGACATGAACAGAGATGCACAGGGCTATGTACTCGCATACACGAACGCCTACAGAATCGGAGAGGCAATCGCAAGAAACGGAGATGATATTTATCTCCGCGCCAAGAACGCAGCTATTGAATGTATCAATATCATGGAGGAAGGAGCGAAGAAAAGGCTCGAGCTCTCCAGATTCGAAGCCAAAGCCCTTTCAGATGCAAAAGCTGCACTCGAGAGTCTTACTGATGATAAGGACCAATTCATGAGTGATTGCATTACAAAGTATAAACAGGAAGTTAAAGTATTTAAGCCGGAGAATTACGGCCTCTAATCAAGGCAACTTCTCCCTTTCCCTTTTTTAAAACACGGGATGCATTTTCCTTATTTGAGAATACAGAGTACGGAGAATACAATATACGGAATACAGACTTTAATTTTCCAGATAAATTCATTTAATTCACATAAAGTTTTTTTATATTGTATACAAAAAAATATATAAAATTATATAGAAAAATTAAAACATTAATAAAAAATAATTAATAAAATTGGTAAAAAAAGTAAAAAAAGTAATTAGATCAGTTAAAGTAATTATATCAGTTTTTACTTTGCGGGTCTTCAGGCATAATACTCGTCTCTTGCCTCGACCATAGCCTTAATGTGAGAAAGCGGGGTCATAGGTGCGATTCCACATCCTGGAGCCAGTACATCTACACCCTCGGCAATAGCCTTTTTCGATTCCTCTTTTATTTTTTCAATCGGACCCGGAAGAAGAACAAAAGGACTGGAGATATTTCCTACTAGCCTTGCCCTGTTTCCGAGTATTTCCTTAGCCTTCTTTATACTGCCGACTTTTTCTTCAACGCTCAAGCCTTCGAAACCACAGTCAGCCATATAATCAAGGATAGGGTTAACATTTCCACAGACATGCAAGACTGTAACCGAGTTTACTTCTGAGGAAAATCTCTGTAGCCTTGGTTGGAGTTCATTTTTAAAGGAATCCGGACTCATAAGGTCAGGAGATGCTACAGGATCAGCAACAGAGATAACATCTGCTCCTGCAAGAACCATAGAATTCGCATAAGCTATCGTTGCATCGGCTGCAAAATCGAGTACCTGCCGTAGCAGATCGGGTTTTTTAATAGACCATTTCATAAAGGATTTTACACTCGCCAGATCGGAAGCAAGGGTAACAGGACCTTCCAGACCACCTATAATAGGTACATCCGGTCCAACTCTTTCTCTTATTATTTTTATTGAATCCAGTACAGCCCGGATTCTGCCCATATCAAGCAGATTCTCAGGCATCTTCATGTCTTCCAGATCTTTAGGATAAGGATGCGCAGTAACGGAAGGCTGCCTGCTAACTGTGCCCATGTTCACCTCGCAGCCCATGGCTTCGGCAAGTACAGTCAGACAGTAAGGAACTCTTACAGCTTCAAGCCCGCTAAGCTCGTAGTTTGCAATTGCCAGCTTTGCCATTTTATCAGGGTCAGAATGAGCTTCCGGCCAGGGAGCTCCCACTTCATCCATTAATTCAACAATCCCGGTCTGGGTTACAGAACAGACCGGCACTTTGTCAACTTCTTTCCCTTCAAGTGCGTTTAAAAGTCTCTCCCTAAGTGTCATGTCAGCCATAATTGTCTCCCCATATTAAATTCCAATTTGAAAATTTCTGGCGTTTTTATTTCCAGCGTTGCTTACTTTTAGCACTGCCAAACTTTAAGATCGGCAGTAATGTAGATTTGGAGCCCTCTTTGAAGCATATCAAAATTTTCGGAGTTACCCTCAAAGGCAAATAACCGCCTTCGGAAAACCGAAATCCCCATGCCCAATTTGATTATATAATCTATGTTTTATGCTATATGATTGTTTGGGAATGCCCAATCTAAAACATTGGAGTGAAAGAAAAAATGCACAATCTAAGATATTGAAGTGAAAAAGAAGATTGAGCGAATAGAAAAAATGACAAAGCAAGAGCAGATAATGTAGATATAAAGCGAGAAGGTAAGCAAGAAACAGCGTGAAAATAGCAGAACAGAACATACAGACAACATAGGTACACAACAATACATTAGAAAAGATTTTAATGATGAACATAAAAATCGAATAAAATATAAAGAAACCACAGCAAAAGAATGGGATATGTTGTATATTTCGGATAGGATAAAAATAATCCAGGGAGACATTGTAAAAATGGAAGTTGATGCAATTGTAAATGCTGCAAACCCGACTCTCCTTGGAGGTGGAGGGGTCGATGGCGCTATCCATAGAGCTGCAGGGCCCGGATTGCTGGAAGAATGTAAAGGTTTAAAAGGTTGTGCTACAGGAGAGGCAAAAATTACAAAGGGTTATCTTCTGCCTGCAAAATGGGTAATACATACTGTGGGTCCTGTATGGCAGGGGGGCCAGAAAGGGGAGGACAATCTGCTGGCTTCCTGTTATAGAAAAAGTCTTGAGCTTGCCAGAGAATATGAAGTAAGAACCATTGCCTTTCCAGCTATAAGTACAGGAGCATACAATTTCCCTTCAGAAAGGGCTGCAAGAATTGCAGTCTCCGAAATAAGAAAGTTTATTCAGGAAAACCAATTACCTGAAAAGGTCTTCCTTATTTGCTTCAATAAAGAAACATGCAGGCATCTTAAGGCAGCATTGTCAGAAAGTTTTGTGGTTTAATCAAGTTTAGAAATCTGCATTTATTCTTTCACATATAATGGTAATAAGTTTCGGATGATACAGAAGCAATTTAGCACGCTGCAGATTTATATATCCATTACAGATTACATATTTAAAAAAGGGAACAATAAGAAGTAAGATCAGTACAAAGTAACAATAACCATAATTATTACGAAGTCACTTTTTGGCGAGATAAGGGAAAAAGCTCGCAAAAAATTTTAAACCGGATAAAGGGAAAATATTATTAAAGCCCCATGAAAAGACCTGTATATTACATTCAGACTGGTTTTAACTTGAAAGAAAATGAAAGAAAATCTTATGAAAATGTTTAGGAATAAACGGCAGTGTAAGCGAACAGGAACGAGTATAGAAAACTTAAGAATATAATTGGGAAAATTGCAGGAAGAAAATTAGAAAAAAGGATCGGAGGAGTTGGTTATCAATCACGATGAAGCCTTTAAAAGAGGCCTTAGCCTGATCAGGCAAAAAAGGTACGAAAAAGCAATTAACGTTTTCAATAAGATTTTGGACAAAACCCCGAGTCACACAGGAGCTCTTTTTAACAGAGGACTAGCCCTGCTGAAAATTGAGAAGACAGAAGAAGCCCTCGATTCTTTTGATCAGGTCCTGCACTTCGAGCCAGAGAATTTCGATGCCCTGTACAAAAAAGGAATTGCTCTGTCCACTATTGGAAAGTTTGAAGCTTCTCTGGAAGCTTATGACAATGCACTTGAAATAAATCCAGAAAGCCCAGAAGCCTGGTACCGAAAAGGGCTTGCGTTTGCCGAGTTAGGAAGGAATGAGGCTTCAATTCTTTGTTTTGAGAAGGTACTTGAAATTGAGCCCAAATGCGGAAACGCCTGGTATGCACGCGGAACCGTAGCTGGAAAAGCCGGCAACTACCAGGAAGCCCTAGAATGTTTCGAGCATGCACTTGAAATCGACCCTAAAAACGCAGATGCTTGCTATGCAAAAGGGCTGGTTTTTGCAAAGCTTGAACAGCATGAAAAAGCGCTTGAATGCTTCAATTCTCTGATCCGTGAAAACCCAAAGCATGCCGATGCCTGGGAACGAAGATGCCTTTCATTGACAAAGCTTGGGAAGTATGAAGAAGCTCTGGAATGTACTGACGCATTTTTAAGAAAATTTCCTTCCAGCGAGACTGCGCTCTATCACAGGGGCATCCTCTTAAATAAACTTGGTCGTTATGAGGATGCGGAAAAAGCTTTCTCCAGAGTCCTGAAAATCAGTCCAAAGAATAAAGAGATCTGGCTCAGGAAAGGCCTGGCTCTTATCCGGCTGCTCAGGCTCAATGATGCCATAGAGGCTTTCGATGAAGCCATCCGGCTGGATCCCACTTATTTTGAAGCCTGGAATTACAAGTGCCTTGCCCTGATGAAACTTGAGGTCTATGAAGAAGCCCTTGAAGCCTTTGATGCCATGCTCGAGATCTATCCGAAAGCAAAAGAGATCCAGTACAACCGAGCTCTTGCTCTCGTTAAACTGCAGCGCTTTGGGGAAGCTGCACAGGCTTTTTCCGAAGTTGCCAAACTGGACCCTATGTACGGGGATGCCCTGTATCAGCAGGGGCGTTTGCTTGTAAGGATAGGAAAGTACGAAGAAGCCCTCGAAGCCTTCGATTCCATGCTTGAGCACAATCCGGAATTTACAGATGCCCAGAAATTGAGAGGCAATGTGCTTATTGAACTTGGTCGCTTTGAAGAAGCTCTTGAGTCCCTTGCACAGAGTCTCGAAAAAGAGCCTGAAAATTATAGGCTGTGGCTCCAGCAAGGATTAATTCTGCTTGACTGCGGAAAATTTGAAACTGCCCTTAAAGCTCTTGAGAAAGCTACAGAATTTAAACCCGATTGCGATACCTGTTGGATTAACAGGGGTTTTGCTCTCTATTCCCTGGGACGTTATGAGGAAGCCCTAAGCGCTTTTGAAGAAGGATTGCGGCTTAACCCCTATCACGAGCAGGGCTGGAATAAAAAGGGTATTGTTCTCAAAGAGCTTGGAAGAAAGGAAGAAGCTATTGAGGCGTTCAAAGAAGCTGTAAAGCTCAAACCTGACTTTGAGGACGCCTGGAGAAACCTGGGATTGATTTTACTGGCTACAGAAGAATATGAAAAAGCAAGCGAAGCTTTTGCCGAAGTGCTTAAAACGAGCCCCGAAGACCAAGATTCTATTTACAACAGGGGAACAGCCTTGTTCAAGCTTGGAAGAATAGAGGCTGCCCTGGAATGCTTTGAAAAAGTGTTCTATATTAATCCTGATTACCCTGATCTCTTACACAGCCTTGTGACTGCCCTGCTGGAACTTGGGAAGTCGAAGGAAGCCCTGGAAATCTTTCAGAAACTTTCTTCGGAAAATGCCGAAGATCCGGAAATATACTGCAGAAAAGGAAAACTTGCAATGGAACTCGGGGAATATGAGACTGCCCTTGAGGCTTTTGACAAAGTGCTCAACAAAAAACCGGAGTCCAGAGAAGCCTGGTATCTTAAAGGCACATCCCATTCAAAGTTGAAACAGCATGAAGAGGCTATAAAAGCCTTTGAAAAGGTTCTTGAGCTTGACCCTGCTTACAAGGATGCACGTTACCAATTCGGGTTTTCCTGTTTCGAACTTGGGAATTTTGAGGAGGCTGTAAGGGCTTTTGAAGCCGCGCTTGAAATAGATTTTGAAAACCTTGATGCCCTCTACATGAAGAGCCTTGCTTTATTGCGGTCAGGAAGATATAAAGAATCAGCTTCAGGCTTCAGGGAAGTTCTTGAGAGAGAACCGTCAAATATTGAGGCTCTTGCACACCTGAGCACAACCTGCTTCAGACAGGGGCTTTACGATGAAGCCCTTGAGCTTTTCGATATGGTTCTTAAGAGAAATCCGGAGAGGAAAACTATCCTTTTCAGGAAAGGGCTTGTTTTGAAAGCCCGCGGAAAGATAAAGGAGGCTTCAGCCATCTTTGATTCCGTACTTAAACTTAAGCCTGACTGTACATTTGCCCTTGAGCAAAAAGGGTATACTCATTTTGAACTTAAGGAATATGGCAAAGCCATCGAAGCTTTTAATACAGCACTGAAACACTGCTCGAGAAAGGAAGATCTGCATTACCACAGAGGCATTGCCTTCTTCAGGCTCGGGAACTTTGAAGAAGCCGTAAAAGCTTTTGAAAATGCCTTTGAGCTTGGCTGCCAGAAGCCCGAATTACCCTATTATACAGGGCTTTCCTTCTTCGAGCTCGGAGAATATGAGAAAGCTGTAAAAGCTTTTGATGCTGCCCTTGATGTCAAAGATACCGATCTTGAGCTTCTGCACAAAAAAGCCCTTGCCCTTTTCGAACTCGGAAAAGTAGAAGAAGCAGTCTCTGCAGTTAACACTCTTCTTGAACTTGCAGCTGAGAACCTTGATATTGAAGGCATTGAAGAGCTCGGGGAAGAAGGTAAGGGAGAAACTGCAAAAGAAACTCTGGCTTTCAAGAACGGCAGGGCTTTTGAAAAGCTCCTTGAAAAACTTGCATTCTCCCTGATAGAGCTTGGCAGATATGAAGAAGCTCTCCTGCCTCTCGAAAAGCTTGCAGTGAGCGGATTGGCTTCTAAAGAAGTTCTTTATAGTAAAGGAATTGTGTTTCTGAAACTTGGAAGGCTTGAAGAGGCTATAGAGGTATTTTCCGAACTCCTTTTACGTTATCCTGACTTTGAGAAAGCCTGGTACAGAAAAGGTCTTATCCTGTTTTCTGCGGGGTACTATGCTGAAGCCCTGGAGGCTTTCGAGCAAGCTGTCACAGGAAATCAGACCAGAATCCCTGAAGAAAACAATCAGGAAGGTTCTGAAGATGATAAAGCCGAATTAGATAGAGAAATCAAGGAAGAAAGTCAGGGACAAATACAGGGAGCAGCAAGAGCAGAAAATCATGAGGAAAGCCGAGAAAAAAGTCGCGGATCAGAAGATAAACTAAATGACGCTGAGACCGAGGATGCCTGGATGAAAATAGGGCTTTCCCAGCTCAAAATGGGATATTATGAAGCTGCTTTTGAGATATTTGAAAAGCTCCTTGAGATAAAACCTGAGGCTGCTGACCTATGGTATGTAGCAGGGCTTGCTTTAAGGGGACTTGACCAGGACGAACAGGCAGTTGAGGTTTTTGAGAGAGCTGTGGAGCTTGATCCAGCCCTGGAAGCTGCCTGGGAGCAAATGGGGCTTACCCTTCTCGGAGTAGGCAGGTACGAGGAAGCCTGCCAGGCTTTCAGTTCAGTTCTGACCCTGAACCCTGAGAAAGTAAACGCTCTCTACAGCCGGTCAGTCGCGAATTTCAAACTCCAGCGCTTCGAGGAAGCTGTGCGAGACCTTGAAAGGTTGCCCCTGTTCACTCCTGACTACCCTGATTCCATTGAAGCCTGCTGCATGCTTGGAATTGCCAGAATGGAGCTTCAGGAGTATGAAAAAGCCCTTGAGGCTTTTGACCTGATTCTGGAACACGACCCTACTCACAGCGAAGCCCTCTACCACACCGCACTTTCGCTTTTCAACCTAAGGAAATACGAGGCTGCTGCCGAAACCTTTGGAATTTTGCTTGAAGCCTCGCCTGAGGATCCTGAATGCCTGAACTACCTCGGGCTCTGCCTGCTTGAACTCAAGAGACCTGAAGCAGCCCTGAAAGCCTTTGAAAAAGCAGCCCTTTTCAACCCGAAAAACGAAGAAGCCCTTTATAACGCAGCCACGACCCTTATCAAAATCGGCCGGGCTCAGGAATCTATTAGCTACCTCGACCGCATCCTTGACATTTCCCCTGAAAACCTTGATGCCCTGAACTACAAGGGTATTGCTTTCTGCACGCTTGAAATGTATAGGGAAGCCTTAAAAGCCTTTGACCTTGTGCTGGAAAAAGACCCGGAAAACATCAAGGCAATTTACAACGTAGGGGTAGTCTGCTTCAAACAGAAACTCTACGAAACTGCCTGCCGGGCCTTCGGGGAAGCCCTTGCCCTTAACCCCTGGCATGAAAAGTCCCTGAAATATCTGGGAATTTCCCTTGCAAAACTCGGAGAGTACGAAGACGCCCTGCGAGCCTTTGACAAGTTGCTCAGGATAAACCCGCGCGATGTTCAATCCATGAACTACAGGGGAGTTATCCTCGGAAAAATGGAAAGATATGAAGAAGCTATAAAAACCTTCAATGAGATCCTGCGCCTCTACCCCGACATGGCAGATGCGAAAAGGAAACTTGAAGCGTTAAAGTGTATTCAAAATGAAGAGGATTCTGAAGAAGAACTTTACTAAAATTTTTTACTGGGGAGAGATAGTTGTGAATATATTACTTTTTGGATTTTGGTCTTCTATTATAACCTATGTTGGGATCATTTGATTGAAACTTTTCTATGAACTTATCTCCATTTGATTGAGTTCTTCGATAGAGGAAGTTTCGGATTCCCATATGATTTCTTTCCTTATTGTAAAATCTCTTTTTTGATCCCTGGTGAAATCTTTTTCAATGAGATCATTGTTAGCACTTCCAAAATAGTTAATGCTATCTGTACTATCCTGCCCAATGTATATTTTACCATTAGGATATGTTATTTTATATATAACCTGCATAAACGTGCACCATTAGGCTTCAAAGAATTTAGAGACGATAGCAAGTCTCAATCCTTGTTTTGCTTGAATCAGTTTTGCAATATTTAACTAAAGAAAAGCCATTTAATTTCTAGATATACGTTAGCAAGCATAAGAATTATCAGAGCTATCAAATGCCAGCCACGATAGTACTTCATGTCTGGCTTAAGTTCCTTATCCCAGTCATATTCATTTCCTTTCATACGTTTTCCTTCTTTGTTTTTCTTATTGTTTCGATCCCTGTTTTGTTGGAGGCTGTTTTGCAATAGGGTTTCAAAAGCCTTATTCTATTTCTGTTTTCGAAATAGAGTGATTTATCTACACATATTTTATGGCGTTTTCCGCTGATCTTCCTGTTATGTTAAACTATATAAAGATCAGCGGAATATTAGTTTTTCGAAAATGAACTAAGTGACGTTGATATTATATTTTTAGAAGGTATGTAGTAATATGTTTAGATTAATTTCTTTCAGAATTTAGGACAGATTAGCAGAAAAAAGATTATTTCTATTTGCGTTCAGGCCGACTGATCTGGGGAGTGGAATTTAGGCTAAGTGCCACCTGAATCTCACAAGCTAGTACTTATCCCTGACAAGCTAGTACTTATCCCTGACAAGCTAGTACTTATCCCTGATCAGTCTATGAAGTTATTCCATGCCTGCTGTCTATTTTGAGTAATGAAAAATCTCCTTAGAAAGAAATCTCAGCTAAATCAGGCATTCATCAATGAACAAATTTTGTTTTCACACATTAATGATTATATACTATTAATAATACAGATAATTATTTATAAACAATCAATTTTGTATCTATTGTTAGTTATGCTAAAACTAAAAGAAATAAAAACTAATGCAAAAAAGTACATAGAATTGTGCAAGCTTATATATGCAGATCCTCGAACTCCCAGGCGTGCAAAAATACTGTTATGGATAGCCATAGGCTATGCAGTATTCCCAATTGATTTAATACCGGATTTCATACCTGTAATTGGACATCTTGACGACATGGTAATAGTTCCCATTCTTATTTACGTTGCAATAAGAACAGTACCCAAAAATGTATACATAGAGAATTATGTTCAGGTCTTAAAGAAGTGAACTTTCGGATAAAAAGCGAAAGTGATCCAGACTCTCGTTTTTTACATGAAAAGCTCGTATAATTTTTACTCCAACAAGAAAAACCTAGGAGTAAATTAATCGGGAAAATAAAATAAAGAATATAAATATAGACTCAAAAATTAAATACAGATTTAAAAATAAAATCTTTTCTGAACCTTTTTTCCTGAATATTTGTTCCTAAAAGTATATGCCTATTTGGAAGAAAACGATACTTAACTTTGACAGATGTATTTTTGAATCCGTTTCTGTTCAATGAAGGAACAATAAGAGAGAATCAGGATCATTTTTAACGGGGGTATAATGAAATGTTGCTAATGGATATCATTACCTAGGAACCGAAAGATTCCTTAAAAGTTGCGGAATTCTATATGAATTATGAATACCCGAAGGGCATAAAAGTAATTGATGAATGGACCGATCTTACGGGCTATCGCACATTTGTAATTTATGAATCTGAGGATGAAAAAACGTATGCAGAATCAGTGATGCCTTTTATTGGGCTATGCAGGTTCGAGACCTTCCCGGTCATGAAACTGGACAAATTTATGCAGCTGGCTCAGGAATTTGCAGAAAAAACCGGAGGAAAAGAGCCGGGTGCTGAACAGGGTAAAGAAGCGGCGGAAAAAGATATTCTGAGAGAAATAGAAAATCTTGAAAAGAGGATTGAACATCTCGAACGGCATTCTTTTATCCAGCAGGAAGACGTTACCTGAGCTGGAAAATGTCACCTTGATTTCAGACCTGCTGAAACCAACTGTAAAAATGCAGGGCTTAAAGTCAGTACAGTCAGGGTTAGAAAAGATCGATTTTTTATTTCTCAAGGACATCCTCGAACTTATCCGCATCCGATCTGTAGATATGCCAGCCTTCAACAGGGCATCCTCCAAGATGTTCATAGTATTTCCTGGCAGGATTCCAGTAAGGGACTCCCCATTCCACTCTTCTGCAGTTTCTTTTTTTGCAAGCTTCACACAGTGAAGAAACATCGCTTTTCCTGCTTCTTTTCCCCATAATTCGGGGTTTTACGAAAATATCCTCGATACAGATCGCCGGCTTTCCTGCGAAGGTAAAGAAGTTATGAAAAAAAGACCGTAAAATACACAATTTAATTTTAAAGTAAACCTTATCGTAAACCCTCATAAAAAGAGATATTTAGTAAAAATTATATTACCTCAAGAGCAAGAGTAATCAACTGTATCCGATTTTTATCAACAGAAAAATAAATTTGAAATTAAAAAATTTATTTAATAGCCAAAAAGTCTTGTTTAAAATGCTTTGTCAGGAAGATTTCAAACCGGTCACACTTGCAGATCGGGCCTTTTTCGAGCGTCATTATGCGCTCTACCCGCAAACTCATAGCGATTATACTTTCACGAGCATGGTCTGCTGGAACCATTTTATGCATCACAGGTACGCGTATGTGAAAGGAAACGTGATTCTTGCTTGTACTGCCGCAGGAGTGACACGACTACACCCGCCTATCGGTCCCCGTGATCCTGAACTCATGCGGGAAGTAATACGGCTGGCTCTGGACACGGGCGATAAGAGCAAGCCCCTTATACTGATTGACCCTGATACTGCAAAGTGGATTAAGAGACTTGAGCCTGAGCTTTTGCTGGTTCCGGATCTCAATCATTTCGAGTACGTATATCGGGCTTCCGACCTTGTGAAGCTTCCGGGAAAAAAATATCTCAAAATCCGCAGCCAGATTAACAAATTCCGGAAAAAATACCGGCATACAGTCGAGCCGATAAAACCTGGAAACCGGGAAGAGATAATGGAGTTCCTGATAAAGTGGTGTGAGAGCAAAAAGTGCGAGGATAATCTCTTCCTTGCCCACGAGATAGAGGCAATCTCTTACGCGATAGAGCATTTCACCGAACTGCCCCTAAGAGGTCTTATGATAAGGGTAGATTCAGAGGTGGCAGCCATCTCTCTTTTTGAACGCCTCAACGCTAATACGGCTCTAATCCACTTTGAGAAAGGTCTGCCTGAATATGAAGGAATCTACAAGGCAATCAATACCGAAACTGCGGCAGTTCTTGCCGGCGAGGTGGAGTATATCAACCGCGAAAGCGATCTCGGCATAGACGGGCTTAGAGAGGCAAAGCTGAGATACCACCCTCACCATATGGTTGAGGTTTATTCGCTCAGACAACGAACCTGTTTTCCATCTATCAAATGAGCTTTATTTTTCTGATAGTAGGTTTGAAAAAAGATTAAAAAAAGGTTCAAAAGAGAATTAAAAATTAAAGAAAGAGTTAAAAAAGATCTAAAAAAAGTTAAAAAGATCTAAAAGAGAGTTGAAAAAATTTAAAAAATAGTAAAGAAGATCTAAAAAAAGAGATAATATGAGATAAAATGAAATAAAAAAGAACTAAAATAGAAAAGAATGAGGAGAATTCATTCTCCCTTTTTCTTTTCCTCAATAGCTTCTTTCACGATTTTCAGGGCACAGAGATCCCCGCACATCGAGCAGGTATCGCTCTCGGTTCTTCTGGCGTTCCGGATTTTTTGGGCTCTGTTGCCGTCGATTGCCAGCTCGAACTGCTTTTCCCAGTCAAGATCCCTGCGAGCAGATGCCATTGCCAGGTCCTTTTCCCAGGCACGTTCTCTCGGGCCTTCTTTTATAAGGTCAATGGTGTGAGCTGCAACCTTTGTTACGAGCAAGCCCTCTTTTATATCATCGAGAGTCGGAAGGGCAAGATGTTCGGACGGAGTTACCATGCAGAGGAAATCCGCGCCATGCATACCTGCAACTGCGCCCCCTATTGCGCCTGTAATGTGATCGAAGCCTGGAGCAATATCGGTTACAAGGGGACCCAGCAGGTAGAGGGGGGCGTCGTTACAGAGCTCTTTCATGCCCCTGACACTCAGCTCAATCTCGTTCAGAGGCACATGACCAGGGCCTTCCACAAAGGTCTGGACATTAGCTGCCCTTGCCCGCTTTACAAGTTCGCCGAGTGTAATAAATTCCATGAACTTCGGGCGGTCAGAAGCATCGGCAATGCAACCGGGACGCATGCCGTCTCCAAGGCTAAGGGTCATATCATACTCTTTTGCGATTTCGAGGAGGTAATCGTATTCGGCATAGAAGGGATTGTCTTCCCCATTGTGCAGCATCCATGCAAGGGTAAAAGAGCCTCCCCGGCTTACAACGTTCATTATCCTCTCACTCTGGCGCAGGCGCTCAAGGGAATTTAAATTGACTCCGGCATGCACGGTTACGAAGTCCACACCCTGTCCGGCGTGTTTTCGGACGGCATTGAACATATCATCTGAGGTCATCTCCACAACAACTTTTCTGGAAGCTGCAGCCTGATAAATTGGAACCGTCCCGACAGGAATATTAACGGATTTCAGGATGCGGGTGCGGATCTCATCCTGGTTCCCGCCTGTGGAAAGATCCATTATTGCATGAGCGCCGAAAGCTTCTGCAGCTTTTGCTTTTTCAATCTCGGCTTCAATGTCTATGCAATCCCTTGAGGTTCCCACATTGGCATTGATTTTTGTGCTCATGTACTTGCCAATGCCGACAGGACGGGTCTCTCGCCTGTTATTTACTGGGATGGTTATCAACCCTTTTGCCACACAGGAACGGACAGTCTCGGGGTCTATTTTTTCAGCTTTTGCCACGGCTTCTATTGAGGGGGTGATGATTCCTCTCTTCGCATCTTCCATCAGTGTCATTGTTACTCCAGATTATGAGGTGAATAAGGCAGCTATAACCTAATATTAATTAAAATGTATTGATAAAAACACATTTGATAAAAACACATCGTGATAGCATGAATAATCTTGACTGCAATTAATTCTCATATCTTACAATCCGACCAGAGGCCTGAGCGTAAAGATTTATTCGATGCACCTTTATTTCATAGCAGAACAGACAGTAAACTGATATATATCTTTTCATGTCTGGGAAGCCGTTTATTATGTATAAACAGACAAATATATAAATAATGTAGACGTATTTTTTAGCATATTGTATAGCAAGAAAACAAAGAGAAAAATGAAAAAATAATTCATAAAGTAGAGGATTTTACAGATAGCCTGTATAATCAAATTGAATCAGTAGAATTAAATCGAATAAGTAGGATTAAATCGAGTCAATAGAATTGGACCGATCCAATATAATTAAACATATAATTATTCATCTGTGCATTTGATATTACTCAATTATATATTTATTTATGTGTTAAATTACGCATTTGATCATATATTTGATTATTACTTTTACAGATTAATTAATTTACACTATTTTAGGTCTGAAGGCGATCTCAAGAACAGAATCAGGGTATTTTATATGACAGTTGTAGCATTTGCGGAAAAAAATAAGGCAGCAGCCCAGATTGCCAGCATCCTGGGCGAAGGGGAAGTCGAGAGAATTACAGTGGAAGGGCTGCCAGTATACGAATTTAAGTGGAAAGGGGAAGAATGGCTGGCAATGGGACTGTCTGGGCATATTATGAATTATGATTTTCCGGAGCAGTATAATAAATGGAGTGATGTCAACCCGGGTGTACTCCTTGAAGTTGACCCTGAGAAGCTTGTAACACGAGCCGATTATGCGGCTGCTGTAAAGACCCTTGCAAAACGAGCGAACAAGATCGTGCTTGCCTGCGACTATGATAGGGAAGGAGAAAATATAGGATTCGAGGCCAAAACGCTTGCCGAGGAAGTGACAGGTGTACCGATCGCAAGGGCACGCTTCTCAGCCCTGTCCCCAAAAGAGGTAAAAAAAGCCTTTGAGAGCCTGGTAGACCCAGATTATAACATGGCAATGGCTGCCGAAGCAAGGCAGATCCTTGACCTGAAAATGGGAGCTGCTTTTACTCGTTTTGTCACGCTTTCGGTCAGGGAAAAAGCCAGGACAAAGGATATTCTTTCAATTGGCCCCTGCCAGACGCCTACCTGCGGGTTTGTATACGAAAGGGAAAAGGCAATCCGGGCTTTCCAGGCAAAGGACTTCTGGAAGATAACCGCTATTTTCTCGGCAGAAGGTGGAAAAGAAGGGGGAGATTTCGAAGGTACCCACAGAGCAGGAAATATTCATGACAAGGAAAAAGCTGCTGAGATTTTCAAGCGGCTGAAAGGAGCAAAAGAAGGGATGGTCGCGAAGAAAACGGTGAAGGAGACAAAGACCAGCCCTCCCAATCCATTAAATACTACCGAATTCCTGAAACGGTCATCCAAGTACCTCGGGATAAGCCCCGAGCTTGCCCTTGAGGTTGCAGAACAGCTTTACCTTGCAGGGTTTACCAGTTATCCCAGGACCGAGACTAACAAGTACGCCGATGACTTCGATTTCAAATCTCTTGTCTTTGATTTTGCACGCCAGCAGGAGTACAAGCCTTTTGCAGAGAGTATTCTTATAGCCCCGATTGCTCCGAAGAATGGAGAAAAAGATGCACATGACCATCCTCCTATCCACCCAATAAGGGCAGCTTCAAGAGGAGAGGTAAGCTCGGCAGTAAACATCCCTCAGGCGCCTGAAGTCTATGACCTTATAGCAAGGCATTTCCTGGCAAATCTTATGCCGGCAGCAATTTTCGAAAAAACTCATCTTCACCTGCTTGTGCAGGAAGAACCCTTTGACTCATCAGGAACCGTGCTCAAGGACGCGGGCTGGCTTGAAGCGTATCCTTTTGAAAATAAGAAGGATAAGCTTCTCCCGTTTGTGGAAGAAGGCCAGAAAGTGGGCATAAAAAAACTAAGCAATACAAAATCCAAAACCAGCCCTCCAAAAAAGCTGACCGAAGCCGAACTTCTGACCCTTATGGACAAAAATGGAATTGGAACAAAGGCAACAGCTCCTACACATATAGAGACAAACAAAAAGCGAGGGTATTTCGAGACAAAGGGAAAAACAATTTCTATCCTGGATACAGGTTTTACCCTTATGGAAGGGCTCTCTCTTACCGTCCCAATTCTTATCAAGCCGGATATAAGGGCAAAGATCGAAGCTTTAATTCAGGAAGTCGAAGACGGGAAAAAAGAGTTCGAAGCCGCCCTTGAGGAAGGCACAGCCCTTATCCGGGAGATGTACGCCCAGCTTGAAGCAAATAAAAAGGAGTTAACCTCAAGCATAGCAGGCACGATAAAGGACGAAGCTGCTCTTGAGGACAAAAAAAACTACATAGGAACGTGCAAAGCTTGCGGGCACGTGCTCAGGATAGTACAGACGGAATCGGGACGTTTCGTGGGCTGCACAGGCTATCCTGATTGCCGGAATTCCTATCCCCTGCCCAAAGCCGGGGCTCTGACTGTGTTAAGGAGTAAAGAATGCAAGAAGGAAGGAGTCGCTGTCCTGAAAGTCGGAAACAAGTATAACTGGGCTGTGGGCATAGGTCCCTGCTTTACCTGCGACCTTGAAAAAGAATGCTACCCTCCCGAAACAGTCGGCCCCTGCCCTGAATGTGACGGAAGCATGTTCCTGATTACCTATAAAGATACACGATTCCTGGGCTGTACGAAACGCTGCGGGTATACTCACTCTGTCCCCAAAACCGGAAAATTGACCCTCCTTGACCAAACCTGTGAGAGCTGCGGCTGGAAACTCTTCAGATTAAAAGAAGAAGGTGATCAAAGCACTGAAGAGATCTTTTGTGTAAACCGGCGCTGCAAAGAAGGTAGAGAATACTGGAAAAAACCAGGCAAAGGTACTGAAACTAAAATCAGGAAGGAAAAAGCTTCTGCAAGCCCAGAAGCAAGCTCAGAGGCAGGTTCAACAGCAAACTTAAACAAAAGCCCGATGAGTGGGAAAACTTCAAAATTATCGGCTGCAGGTATGGGAAAAAATAAGTAAAAAACCCGAAAAGCCGGGTGTAGAAAAGATCTGAAGTGTGTAGAAAAGACCAGAAAACAGACATTAGATAAAAAGTAATAAAAATCACACTAAAAGAATTAGTAAGAGATTAAGAAAAGAGATTAAGAAAAGAGATTGAGAAAGTGATTAAGAAAAGAGATTAAGAAAAGAGATTGAGAAAGTGATTAAGAAAAGTGATTAAGAAAAGAGATTAAGAAAAGAGATTAAGAAAATCCTTTCGGATTTTCTCCTGCTTCTTTGTATTAAACCGAAACGAAATTATGCTGCTGCAGGTGCGGGTGCAGGTGCAGGCGCGGCTTTGACCTGGGTTTTTCTAATTTCGACCCTGCGAAGCGGGTAAATGAATTTTGCCTGCCTGTAAATGGCTGCTGAGAGCCTGCCAAGGATTGCTTCCTGCATAAAGGTCTCGAAATCGGTTTCGGATGCGCGCTTCTGGATGATTTCGACCATTATTTCCCTGATAGCTTTAATCTGGCTTGAGCGTGCCCTTTTGATGGTGAAGCAGGTGGGCTTTACACGGATGACATAGCCATCTTTTGTTGTGACATCGATGTTTGCATCTATCCTTGAGGTCTGTCTCTTCACGATTGAGCGGACATAGTCAGTTGTGAGTTCATGACCCATAAGATCCGTGGTTGCGACATCTCCGACGACATTGTTGATCCTGAGGATGACTTTTGTATTGTTCTTGGTTATATCGTTGGTGAGTTCCCCAACAGTGGTTTCAATATTGCGCCCTATGAGCAGAGAAGGGTCTCCTGCCATAGTGCTACCGACAATAGCCCTGTTTAAATAAACGGGGGCTTCAATATTAAACCATTCCTTGGATTTCCATCCGTCAAGCTTTCTCTGTACTTTCTTTCTTGCCAAGTGATTCCTCCGAAGTGATGTTCATTTTTATTTTTATATTTTTTATTTTATAGGTGTTGTTGTGCAGTTTTGTATGCTGCTTTTGTCCTGCGGCTCTCAAGCCTTTCAGTTTCTTCTTCCGGATGCTCAGTGAGCTTTCTCCTTAATCAATGATAATGAATGACCTTCAGCGCGTTTGCACAGATCTTACGCTGCTCGGCGCAGTTTATGGTGCTTTCAGCACTATCGTCTCCCTTTCGAGATAAATTTCCGAGCTTCCACAGGCTTCCGAACTGGACCCGTCCCCTATCTTCCGGCAGCTAAAGGTTCCTGATAATCAAAAATATGATTCGGGGAATGCCAGAAGTTCTCAGAAATTAGCGGTATCTAACTAGTTAATGGCTCACTATACACATCATTTCAGTATATAAACAAATCGGTCAGAAACGCTTCCTGCCTATTATCTAAAAAAGGGATATGAGAAAGTTTAAAAGAAGAAGTTTAGAGGAAGCGGATACCTTTCGGCATTTCACCTACCCTCTTTCTAAATTCCTCCGGCCAGTTTGCAGGGTCAAGTCCTTTTTGTGCTAGGAAGACCGCAGCCCATCTTTCAAGCCCGACTCCAGAACAGCCAGACCAGAGTTCTTCTCCTGACTGGAGTTTGACATTGAAGCCTTTGGGATACTTGTCTCCGTTGATGCTCACGTTCTGGAACTCAAGCCACTCTCCATCAGGGCCACGGTAAGGCAGGCAGGCTTCGTAATCTGTAGTTCCCACAGTGTTTTCTTCAGCAAGCCCGAGAAGCCCTTCCTGTGCCATGAACCAGGGGGTAACTCTTGCTTTTCTCCACTCAATATCCAGGATATCATTGAAGATATGTGCATAACGCTCATGGAGTTCATCTGCGCACTTAATTACCTCTTCCTTTGTCCCGATCCATACGATTTCTATCCTGTGGAACTCGTCCACCCTTTCGATCCCGTGGATTCCACCGCTCTCATACCTGTGTGAGGTGCCTGACCTGTCAAATACCTTTACAGGAATTTCCTCGTTCGGAAGCGTTTCCCCTGCCAGGTACATCCAGAAAGGCGGGCACTGTGCATAAGCCATGCCACCGATGGGCTCTCCGATTTTTTCCTTGATCAGTTTCGTTGGTACCTCGTGAGTGACCTTGTAATAGTCAGCAACCTCTTCCCAGTAATCGGGGTCTCTTGTCTGTGGTGGGCATATATAATATATCTCAGGGTATACACCCTTGGCATGTCCGGACTTCATCCAGACTTCCCAGGGAACAAGTTTCGGGAAAATCATCTCCCTGTATCCCAGAGGCTCAAGAAGCTCTTCAAAGACAATCTTTTCGAAAGTCCGGAAGATCCTTGTGGACTGCGGCCCGTGGATCCACTGCCCACGGCTTGCACCTCGCTTGAGCCAGCCTTCTTTCATCATTGCCTGGGTTGGGTCTTCCTTGAAAGGATGTTCCATAGGCTCTCTCTGCCAGAGCAAATTCCAGTGCTCGGCTTTTGCCCCGTACTGCAAAGCCTCGATTTTCTCTTCAAGGAGTGTGAGAATCCTGTCCGGCACCCGGTTCTTCATCTCAGCTTCCCCGACCTCAAGCTCAAGCTGAATCCCGCCTTCTATGTATTCCATGCCTTTTATGTAGGGTACTTTCAGCATCCTGAGCTCGTGTTCAGCCGGCACCTGAATGATAAAGGATTCAACCTCGATTCCGCGAATCCCGATCTTGTACTTCTTTCCCAGAGCCTCAGCTAACTGTTTCCTCAGCCTGAAGATCGCATCGTGCACCCTGACATACCTGCCGGACTCAAGCGCAAGCTCGATCCTGTCCTCCCCGAGCTTCCATTCCGTAACCTTTGCTCCCTGCCCTTCAGGCGCTCCTTTTGTAAGAAGGGTCTTATTTGCCTCTTCGAAAAGCACAGCTATGGCTTCCTTTGCAGGAGTGGGGTCTGCACTTGTTTTAAAATAAGCCTTGAGATTGAACTTTAATTCCAAAGTTTAAGCCTCTTTTTTCTGGTGTGGAAATAATGTGATTGTGAATTGAGATAAGGATATAAACAGAGTCTAAATCCTGTTTCTAATATAAATGCCTATTCTATGGCGAGTGTTCGTAACTCAGATAGAGGATATCGAGTTTTGAACATTGTAATTATAGTTTAAGAGTTTGTACCTATAATTCAGACATAGAATTAGATATAGGTATCTGTAACCCGCTTATATTCGTGCCATCTACATAAAAACCTGACCAGCTATTTATATATTTAGCGTCTGGAAAAAATAGCTAGCTGCATCTTTGACGAAATCGTTGCATAATTTTCATCCGAATTCTCTTCCGATACTTTCATGCAGCTTTCACTCTTTTTAGTTTGAATGCATATTTTGTATAAAAGGCTGGACAGCAGAAAAGCCAGATAACATGAAGTCAATATAATCATAATAAAGTAGCCATTTTTATCTAGTAAAGAATGAAACATAAGAAGAATAAAAATGCCTTCCCAACAACTTAAAGATGTTGACTATTTCATAAGAATACTCAAGCAACACCTGCCGGAGATTAGAGAAAAGTACAGCGTGAGCTATCTCGGAGTTTTCGGGTCATATGTAAGAGGGGAACAAACAGGTGAAAGCGATCTTGATATTCTGGTAGAATTTGATGAAACTCCTGGCCTCCTTAAGTACATTGAACTTGAGTATTATCTGAGTGACCTGCTGGGAGTGAAAGTAGACCTTGTTACCAGGACAGGGCTCAAGCCCAACATTGGAAAACGTGTTCTCAATGAAGTGATATCTTTATGACTTACAAGAAAGATCAGAGAGATTTCACTGAATTTTTGCAGGATATCCTTGATGCCATTGATGATGTTGAGGGATTTATCAGGGGCATGGAATTCAATGAGTTTTCAGGTGATAAGAAAACAATATACGCAGTGATGAAAGCCCTGGAGATCGTTGGAGAAGCAACAAAGAACCTTCCTGACACCCTGAAAAACGAATATCCAGAAGTTCCGTGGAAGCTCATGGCAGGAATCCGTGATAAAGTAGTTCATGGATATTTTGTAGTAGACCTTCCCATTATCTGGAAAACTGCAAAGAAAGATCTTCCTTCCCTAAAACCGTTAATTGAAGAGATTCTGAAAGAAATTGAGGGCAATTGATTTTTACAAAACTCTATTTTTATATTTAGCGGACACCTCTTTTATCAACCCGTAAAACCTTCAAAAAAGATAGAAATGTGCTATATGAAAGCAGACTTTTTAATCCCTGTTTTTATTTTTCGGGCGGCAGGCTGATTGTGCACAATAACCCACTCTTTTCGTTACTTGTAGGGGTCACGAGCTATCATCAAAAACCCTAACTTTAAAACTCTCATTGGCTTATAACTGTTAATGATAACTTATAACTACTTATAATACTGAGTCAATATAGAGGGTTATGAGCGAAGCGACAACAATCCCGGTAACTAAAGAAGTGAGAGACAGACTAAAACAGTACGGAAAAAAAGGGGAAACCTATAGCGACATTCTCAGGCGACTGATGGATGAAGTTGATTATGAGACCTTCATGGAACGCCAGTACAAAAAACTGGAAGAAAAAGATAAATTCGTATCCCTGGATGAAGTCTGATGAATTTTGAAGTCAGGCTGCATCCTGATGCAGTAAAATTTCTGCTCGATCTGGATGAGGATGGCCGTCCATCATTATGCGGTTGATGATTTCATGATTAATATTCCAGTGGCTAGAAGTGCCTTATTTTTCGTGCATCAACCTGCTATTAACCTTACTGAATTAAAAAAAGGTATGATATGCCAGTAAAAATTATTTGGAAATAACATCAACTAACTAACAGTGCATGACCGATGAGAATACAAAAGAAAATAATTATATTGATTACGAATTAGTGATTACAGAGTTATTTATGTAGTTGAAAACAATATTGTTTTTATTCTTGTGTTTGTAGGGAATTGAATACAATATTGCACTTTTTAAATCATTTACGTTTGATGACACTTTTGTAACTAACTTAATATAATAAATCCAAAGGATGTTAAATGTAGTTCTTCTTTTTACTTCCGAATACATTTTGAGGATTTATTGAGGTGTAACCTTGGACTATTCATCTTTGTATGTAATATATTTGCTGAAAATTTTTATTATAGATAAAAAGATACTTATAAGTTAAAAATTTTAACCTTAAAAACTAGAATTTGTCTAAAGTACTCAAAGCGTTGGCGTTGGGAACTCATGTTTAATAACAAATCAAATGAGCTATTTGCAACAGACCTAGCTAGATACATAGTATCAAGAGTAACAGGGTCACATACAAGAGATGAGATTGTTGATAAGAAGCCTTCAAAAACTTATCTAATTGGAACTCTTGCATCTCGTCGAAATTTTGGTAATAGTAAATTCATTGATACTGAGGAGGAAAAAGCCGCCTCAATGAGAGCATCCCGCATCAGCGTTGGAATTTTGATAAACAATGAAAGACTTGAAAATCCTCATGAAATAATTGTGGATGCATCAGGTTATGTCTTTTATCCAGTAAAAAAGAAAGATGTAACCGATAAGAATGCAGAGATCGAGAACAACGACAATAGTAATGAAGATAAGTCAACTGATTGGAAACGGTTAAGATACTTAAATCAATTAACTATAGATATTACAAGGGAAAGCTCCTACTACTTAGATTTTTCACACGTAATAAATGAAGCAAATAAAGATGGTTTTATAGCAAAGAAAATACCCGAAAATCTCTGGGTTGCAAAATTTCAGGTTTCTTTAAAGAAGTACGATGATATCTGTACATTGATTACGTTCAATTATGAAAACGAAACTATTGAACCTAAAAACCCAGGGTCTATAGAAACCACACTTTTTAATTGCAATTTAGAGATAGACTTAAAAGGTCTAAAAACTGAAGAATTCGTTAACGACTATTCATACGAGGGTTACTCGCAAAGATATTTTTATGATTTTCGAACAATGAATTGTCAAGCTGAATGGTCTGATGAAAGCCATAATAAATTTCATACAAAATATATTGGAGAATTTGAACAGCCAAACATAAAACCAAGGACAAAAATTCAAGATCTAGATCTAAGCTTTAAAAATTTAATGAACTCTGAGTCAGCAATTAACTCTCTAGATGTATTTATAGATGAAATGAAAAAATATGAAAAAATATATGAAAGTAATTTTCAAGCTAATTATTCTATTGAAAAATATCAGCCAAGAGTTGGAAAAAGACAACAAACATGGGAAGAAAGAGAGTATCTTGTGGGGCATTTCAAACAACTGGTAGTAAGAGTAAAAGAGGGGATAGAACTTATCAAAAACGACTTACTAGTTCAAAAATGTTTTTTGAAGACAAATGAAACATTTTATAATAATTACTTATATTTGGTAAAACCCATTACCAATGCCGGGTGGAGACTGTTCCAGCTTGCCTTTTTGTTGTCAACAATAAAATCTGTAGTAAAAGAGGAATATCTCGATGAAGCTGATGTTCTGCATGTCGACACAGGCGGTGGAAAATCTGAAGCTTATTTTGCATTGATAACATTCACATTATTCTACGAACGAGCATGTGAAAAAGAGAGTGGTGTAAGTGCAATTGTCAAGTTCCCTTTGAGAATGCTTTCTATTCAACAATTAGAAAGAATATCTAGCATAATTATACACGCTGAAAACGTTCGCAAAAAATACCCAAATGAATTTCAGGGGGAACCATTTTCTCTTGGATATTTTGTAGGAGGCCAAGACCGCAATTTCCCAAATCTCTATTCAATAAATAAACAGAAGTTATATGAAAACAATAAACTTCTTTCTCCACCCCCAGAATCACCAATAATTTCACATTGTCCACTATGTTCTTCATCCTCCAAAGGTGCTATAAGACTAGAAGACGATCCTGAACACCGAAGACTTCTTCATAGATGCGAAAAGTGTCATAATATTTTTTATATCTATTTAAGTGATCAGGAAATATACAGGTGGCAGCCCAGTGTTATCGTTTCTACTGTGGACAAGTGGGCAGCTCTTGCAACTCAACGAAGAATCAGAAATCTTCTGGGTGGAAGAGGTAGTTTGTGTCCCTCTAAACACGGATTCATTCCTTCAGGGGATAAATGTGATGATGATAAAGATGGAAGTACGAAATGTGAAGAGATTGGGGATAATTTATCTGGACCAACAGGGCCACGTCTTTCAATACAAGATGAAATGCACTTGTTAAGGGAAGGATTTGGAACGATAGCTGCTCACTTTGAAGGACTGATAGAAGAATTTGTGAAAGAAACCTCTGGAAGACCGTTAAAACACATTGCAATGAGTGCAACATTAAATGGCACTGAAAAACAGATAAGAGAATTATATAATAAAGATAAATATTTTGTAATTCCTGGTCGTTGTCCTGAAGGCGTTGGAAGTACAAACGACTTTTTTTTCGAAAAGCTTGAGGGACCTCAGAGAATTATTTTTGGGATGAAACCAAACTTAAGAGATAACCATTATGCCTCATTAATATCTCTCCTTCATTATGGTGAATTCATAGTAGAAGCTCAAAGGGAATTGAATAAAACTCCATCTGAGTTTTGTAAAAAATACAGTTTGTCAAACCCTTCTGATGCTCAGGATCTTTTGACGAAATATATTGCACCCTTAACTTATCATGTAAAAAAACAAGACGCATATGAAATGAGTAGACTAGATGAAACAGTGATCGGTGATGCATTAACCTTTACACACAAATCTGATATGAAAGGGAAGACTCTTACAGGAGATGACGACCTCAATACCTTGAAAATGACAATAAACGAGATACATAATGTTGTGGATTCCTACGATCATACTCTTGTAGATAATACTTTGATTTTCAGGCCAGTTTATGCAACATCGGTTGTTTCTCATGGTGTAGATTTGGAAGAATGGAACTTTATGATATTTCAAGGACTTCCTTACTCAACTTCAGAGTATATCCAAGCTCTTTCGCGGGTTGGTAGAAAATATTTAGGTATCGTACTTCTTTGGTTTTACCCAAATCGCATAAGAGATAGCAGTTTTTATCGTAACTTCGTTCGATACCATGAATCTTTAGATCACGAGGTCAGACCAGTCCCTCTCAATAGATATGCAAAACTTGGGATGCATCAAACCATAAATTCACTATTTTGTGCAGGAGTTATCAACTATCTTTCAAACAAAAATGGGACACCAATGTATCTTAAAAAAGATATCGAAAAAATCACTCCAGACGACAAAGAATCTCTTATTAACTTCATTACTCGTACATACGGAAAAAGCGCATTGGATATTGATGTAAGTAAAGAAGTAGAAGACAGAATTACTTACCTAAGCCACATAAAAGGTGGAGATAAAGATTTTTTCCCTAATGTTCTGAATGACTCTGGACGTCCATATTTCTATAATCAAACGGGAATGAGAGGAATCCAAAAAGACCTAGTTTTAGCTATAAAACCAGGAGAAGAAACACTACTTGAAAAAATGGGGGGGATCCGATAATGCAGAAACATACACATGTAATTCCTGAAAATAGCTCATTCTTTCAAGGGAATACGGGACAATTTTTTACACGAAATTTTGGAAAGAATTTAAGTTATCGTGTAAACAGTATTTATTCAGACTCAGAAGCAGAAATTAATGTAGAAAAGTATAGAGTGGAGTTCTGTAAAAGAATCAATACTTTAATTTCTAATCGTTTAAATGATGGAGGAACGAAATTTCATACAATTTCTGCTCGCAATTTAGCAATCAAGCCTGTTAAACTTGCAAAAGACGAAGAAGATATTTGTGGAAATTTTGTTCCTTTCCCACCTACAGGAATATGTACTAGAGAAGGTTGTAACACATACTTTGTCCTTCGCGAAGGGCGAAATTGCAACCACAAAGACACTGATCAATGGGAACAGTTCACTTTCCTTGCATTTTGCGATATATGCGGGCGTACTTTGCCGCTTCATTACATGTCAAACATTGGTAATGACTGCAAAAAATGCCAAGCAAAAAAAAGATTGTGGAAACTAGTGTGGTTAGAGGGCGGAAAAGACATTATAAAAAATTATGAAGTAAGGTGTACAAAATGTGGATACAAGGAACCTCTTTATTTCTACAAATGCAATCATGATGAAGGAAGACTCTCTAGGATAGGCGTCCAAAAACAAGGATCTAAAGTAGTGGGCAAACATAGTTTCAGAGCGGTCCCCGCAAGAGCAAATGCAATTTTACATCCATATGTTATATCAATCCCCGACGTGTCGCAGGAAGACAAATCACAAGAATCAGTAAATCTTTCAAAAGCAATCTCTGCAGCATTTATCTCTTTGTTTGGATATGAAATAGAAGAGTCAAAACTATACTCTCCTGAGTTCCGAGAAGTATTACAAGAAATGTCTGGTTTTTGGGATCTTCCAAGGATAGAATCAATTATTGAAGACACTCTAGAAAAAGAAATGATTGAAATTTATGATATTAAAAATGCAAGTGACGAAAAATTTTCGCAGATGTTAAAAAATATTGTTATTGAGTCTCATTCAAGAAGCCTTAATAGCCATAACAAGGACGCATTACTTAAAAAATACGGCATTAATCAAATGCAGAAAGCTCTTATTGAAATTAAATCAATAAAGTTTGATGAGGATGATCTTCAAGGGTTGAATCTGATAAATTCCCATAATTCCTTCAAAAAAGAATCGCCAACTCCAAAATCCTCAAGTTTTGAAAGTTTTCTTGATGATTTCGGTTTAGAGAAGATATGTCATTTTTCAAATCTTTCCATGATTCAGTCGCTTATGGGAGTAGTTGAAGGCTCTACAAGAAGAAACCCTCTGTTATTTAAAACAATAGATGTAGGCCATCCTAATGAAAAGCCAACTGTATATGTAAGAAAATATAATACAGAAGGAATCCTTTTTCAACTAAGCCCGAGAAGAATTCTTGAATGGCTAGATGCTAATAAAAAGCAAATTAACGTTTCAGATAACATACTACCTCCAGGCAGTTGGAACATTTTTTCATATTATAGAAAACTGATGATGAATGATTTTAATTGCTCATCAGCAGTAAAGGTTTTACTTCATACATATTCTCACATGCTAATTCAACAGTCTTCAGTCAATACAGGTCTTGACATACAAAGTATTTCTGAAATCATATATCCCTCAGTCGCATCAATTCTCCTCTATTCTACAAATAGCATTAACATGGGGGGACTTGAATACGTTTACGATTACCACCTAGATTCGTGGTTCAGTATGATGAAGGAACTTGCTCAAGATTGCCCTCAAGACCCTGCATGCATGATTGATGAAAATGGGGCTTGTAATTCATGTAGTTATCTTCCTGAATTTGTATGCTGTAATTTCAACAATGATCTTGACAGGTCTACGCTCGTTGGCGGTTCTGAAAGATATATTGAGGGATACTTCAAATGATTGTAAATCCATATGTAAAAAACGCAATCATTGAACACATATTGAATTATTTGAGCCATACGAAATCTTGCACTTTGTGGAGTTTATTACAAAATTACTCTAATAAAGAAATTGCAACAGAATCAGAAATTAGAGTTGTGGTGTATAAGCTAATTGATGAAGGATTTCTGCAGGTGTTGAATGGTAAAATAACATCTGATGATTCTGTAGTTAAACTTGCAAGAATTCCTATCTTTGAAAAAATAGAAGATCAAATAAAAATTGTTGTTTCTAAACCTAATCTAAGAGAAATTAGCATACAAAATATTGAAGATCGAAATCATCAAGTTAACAGTATAGAATGCTTCCGTTTTATTATTTCTTCAGCTAAGAGCATACTACGAATTTGTTCACCATTTATCCAACATAATGTGCTAAATATTGATGCATTCCCTGATTTTAAAAAATTGTTAATAGACGCCCTTAATAGAGGAGTTGAAGTTAAACTCCTTACAAGAGAATTGAATGAGAGAAATGAAGAAGTTCGATGGTTGGTAGACATCGCCGATAAAATAGATAAAAGAAGCAGACTATCGATTGTAGATTATCATTTGCAGGAGGACGATGGTTCAATAATATCTAGCACTCACGCAAAAATGCTTATCGCTGACTATGATGTTGCGTATATTGGAAGTGCAGAACTAAGAAAAAACAGTCTGATAAAAAACTTAGAAATCGGATGTATGATAAAGGGAAGTAGTGTTTTCGGAATATGTGAAATTTTTGATTTTATGTTCTCACAGGGGGATTTATTTAGTGAGACTTGAATCAATTGGGTACGTAGCTAATTCTGGAGGCCCGTTTGAACTAATTGGTAAAAAAGATATTACAAAGATAAATAACACAAATTTATCAAGATTATCTTTTGGGATCATTGAATCAATTATTTCTAAACCTATAACAATAGTATTCTCTCAAGGAAATTTTAATCTTTCTCCATTAGTAGCTTGTTTGATAGCCTATACTAAAAGAGTTGATGTTTTAATTGGTAAGCCAAACTCGGTATACAAAGAAACATACGAAACTGAGAAAGAAACATACTTCTCATTAACTTTTAGAAAAGAATTGAAAAATGGTATAATATCAAAAAACAATTTCTTTTACAAAGATCTTTTATTGTGTACAGGTTCAATAAATTTAGAAACCAATGAAATTAGAAGTATACAAATTGAGGTATATCCCGAGCTCGGGACAAAAAAGTACAGAACAGAGTACAAAAATGAAATTTTGAGAAAACTACGTGAGGGACTTTGCGAAAAAATGCAAAAAATAGTGGTGACTAGCCTTGATTCTATGATACCTCCAACTATTTTTGGTAGCATCAGAATGAGTTTTGACAAAGAGGAAATTGAACTTAAGAAGTTTCAACCAAAAATGATAATATATGAATCAATAAACGAAAGAGGATATGATTTTGGAAATATCCTCAGACTTATTGATCGAGCAAAAGATTCTGATATAAAATTGGTGCTCCACTTCTCTTGGCCTTACCTAAAGGGAGTTCAGCAATTTTTAGATGAAATTTCACAAAGAGATTACATTGGACTATTTTATTTTACAAAAAATTTCTGCAAAGAATCATTGAATAATGACTTTGTTCCTCCTTATAAAATTCGCCACCTTTCTCTTGAAGGAAGAAAATGGGATGCTTATTATCCAAAGACAACTTCTTCTAATTTTAAAGTGCTTCTTCCGATATCTGAATTTCAGATGTGGAATACTGATATCGAGGAACTTTCCAACTGGAACTGGGATTTTGATCAAAGACTTAGAGATATCAGAACTTACTTAAATAATGAAAAAATGAAAAAATCCGATAGAAACTTACTGATGTTTCCTCCTACACTCGATTCAATAGTTTCACCCTCAGAAATAAAAAGAGCTGTAAATAGTGATGGTAATTGGTTTTCTTTATCTATTGAAGATTCATTTTCCATCAAGAAAGAAGAATCAAATGCAGTAAAGTTATTTAGAGGTGTATGTAAAGATCTAAATCTAGGCAGAAATCTTTCTCATGAATTGAATGGAATTTTTACACCTTCTATGCCTACGAAAAAAACTTTATTTCAGGCATTCTTAGCTGAATATATAACAAATAAAGCTCTAAGCTTCACAGGTTCAGCAGATAATAAATCTCTTGAAAACTCTTCATTAATTGTATGTAATTTGCATCCCAACTTAAAGACAGTTTCATCTTTTTTTAGAATTTTAGATGAATTAGTAGAGACTTTTAATTACTACTCAACGAATTTTAAAATTAAAACGTATGTAGAAAACATTACTATGTACATTTCGGTGGATATACTAGGGATACAATATGAAGGAAAAATAATAGAAGATACAAACATTATAAAAGACTCATTCAAAATACTAAAAAAAAGGTTAGCTTTTTTTAAACAAATAGAAATTTCATTAGTCGAAACTGAGGACTCTTATGTGTTTGAAATCCGCACAAAAATGCCAGTTTTTTACCTTAAGTTTTCAAGTTTTGAAAAGGATCAGCGAGCTGTAATTCAAAATTTTATTCCATTTATTTTTTATTCACTTAAAATAAATAAAGATGGAAAGTATGAAGAGCATAAACTAAAAAAATATGGTCAAGTAGGTCTGCTAATAAATCAGCTATTATTTTTGAGATTTCCCATAAAACCAGTTTTTCAGAAAAATCTACAAAATTATATATAGATATATATTACCGGCAACTAACTGACGTTGAAAAATTACCTTTAGATGTTATCAAAGAAAGCAAGTTAATCATACCTGGACCGATTCCTTTTACAACAACTTCCTCCAACGAAATTATAGTTACACAAGGTTATAACGCATTGCTATTACCTTTCGAAGAGATCATCTTTTTTGCATATCCAGGAAGAAACTTTACGCAGGTATTGAGTCATATTAAGCTCTACGAGGATTTGGCTTCAAAAACAAACTCAATGATTGCAAAAAGAGACCTGAATATGTCTATTGAATATAGTAGCAAATCAAAGAGAATAAAATATCCAGATAGACCTGCAATCGAGAAAGTATTAGAATATTCATGTGACACAGACACTCCAATAGACTCATTCGTTAGAAATGAGCTTATGAATGATGACAGTGTAGAGGAAGACATAAAAAGTGAAATCAAATCTCTTAAAAACATATGGAGATCGATAGGTAAGCAATCAGGATACTTATACCAGACTCAATCTTCGAACTGCTCTCAACAAGATCAGTTATTATTCGTAGTTAGTTTTGAGAACGGGGAAATTGAAGAGATATCCTTTACTGCAGGCACCATGGTTAGAAAGGAGGATAATGGTGAATATATTCTCACTACTGTAGATGAACTTCAAGATGGAGATAAAATTTTCTATATTCAAACAGAAGACCGAGAAAGTATTGAAAATTACTTGCTCAAGTTAATTCTTAAGGACGAGATTCCAATTGAAAAGATCCTTGAACCATTAACAGCTTTAAATTCCTTTTATAAGATATTAAGTACAATCAATTTTCATGGTAACTATGATCCTTTATCAATGAAGAAATTATACTGGTTAAAACCAGAAGAAAAAGAGTCTCTTTTCTATTTAATTCAATGTATCCTACATGAGGATGCATTATGTAAAGAAAAAAACATTGAGCAACTGTATAATTCACAGATATGGAGTAATTACATTCCCTTAAAAAATTTAACAAAAATTATAGGGAATGGACAAAAGAGAATTACCCAGAAAAAGATGTTTCTTTTAGCCACAGAACTTGGTTTGAAGAGATACAAAGAATCTTCATTCAAACAGTTGTGTTCAATGGCTTTACGCGATCAAAAACACTATTCTTTCAATGAAGACAAAAACTTACTAATAATAGGCAAACTGCTCGAACATCAAGGAATAATAGACGATTATTTATTGATCAACGATGAAGGTAAAAAAATAGGATCATTTCTTCAAATTGTTGCTTTCTCACTAAGAAGGGTAGCAAATGGTCAAACAGATCCACTTAATGAAATAGACATATTACTAGAGAATAAAATCAAAAACTGTACTATCGAGAGAATACTGAGATGATTAAATTAAAAAACGATACAAAATAATAGTGAAACAATTGTGACCGATTATGAAAAATGTATTGTTAGTATATCCTGATTACCCTATTCCACATAAAAGTATTCATCATAAAAATGCTCTTCCTATTGGACTTTTGAAATTGTCATCATATTACAAAAAGAAAGAAAAGGCTACTGTGGAACTTGTTCAAGGGAAAAAATTACCTAATAAATTCAAAGAACCAGATATAATCGAAATTACAAGTTTGTTTACATATTGGTCACAATATTTCTGGGACTCTATAAAGTTTTACAGAGAAAATTTTCCAAATTATAAAAAAACAAGAATCCGTGTGGGTGGAATTTATGCGAGTTTACATCACGGTAATAAAGAATTCGTGAAGTTATGTAGAAGATATCATGTGTCTCGCTTTAAGGGAGTACATAAAAGTGCAGAACAATATTTTCCAGACTATGAATTGCTTAATGACAACGGGACGAAGCTAGATTTCCAAGTAGTTCACACGTCTCGGGGATGTCATAGAAAGTGTTCTTTCTGTGGAACTTGGATAATTGAGCCTAATTTTGAGTGCAAAGATTCAATAAATAAAATGATACAGCCTGGCCTTAAGTTGGGGCTAAGAAACCTTGTATTCTATGACAATAACTTACTAAAAAACCCAAACATAAAGGATATTTTGAAAGAATTAATTGAGCTGAAAAACGGAAAAAAGATAGGATGGTGTGAATCTCAGAGTGGGTTTGATGGCAGATTATTAGTTGAGGATCCAGAACTTGCATTATTGCTCAAGAAAGCTGGATTTAGATATCCTCGAATTGCTTGGGATTGGGGATACAGTGATTGGTCAGAAATAGAACAACAAATAAAAGTGTTACTTGAAGGCGGATTCTCAAAGGATAACCTATCAATTTTCATGCTATATAATTGGGATTTAGATTTTGAAGAAATGGAAAAGAAAAGAATGAAATGTTGGGAGTGGAAATTGCAAATCACAGACTGCCGTTTTAGACCATTGGATAGTCTTCATGACCATTACAATCCAACAACAGACCAAAGTAATGGGAAAGAGTATTATATTCATCCCAAATGGACCGATTTTGAAGTGAAGCAATTTAGGAAAAATGTAAGGAGACAAAACATATGCATAAGGATGCGTCTTCCATATCACAGTAAATTATTAGAGAGAAAAGTATATACAAATCAACAGTATTCATTCATTAATACATTGCCAGCTTCTGAGATTAAAAAATATTTACCAGATTTATGGTATCCTGAGACCATTGTTTTACCAAATAATTATGAAAAGTGGAAATCAGAGAAATGCATTATATCTGCAGATAAGATGAATGAATTGGAAGAAATAATGTATTCTCAAGATCAAATGACATCCAATAATTCAAAAGTATCTAGTGAAATAGAGAAAGAAAATTGTGATCTAAAATCATCTATATGACTTAAGCAAATATCACAGTTTTTTGAAGAGGTACTTTCTAAAAGCTATGACTACTAACTATACAAGAGTACTCAGTAAATTCCAAGACCCCTATCATGAAATTATTTAATAAGCATACAAGGTATTTAATAAGCATACAAGATCATCATCAGAATTTTGTAATTTAAACTTTGTAAGTAAACTTGTTACTTTTTTCGATCGATTTATTCTGTAAACAGTTAAATAGTAAAGGAGCCTATCCCAAAACCAATTTTTTCTTAAATCATTAAATTTTTAGAATTGTTTTTCATAATCGGAAACTTGATTAATTATTCGTAATGTGAGGCTCAGAAAAGAGATTTTGAGTTTTGGGATCAGCTCATAATTTATATATTCAAAATAGAGCCGCCGCTGAAGGCAATTTAGCCAACTGAAACCTCCACTGTGGCAATTTCACCTAGCACTTGAGCCTGTTCTCGGGTCACTTCCAGAACAAGCTGAATTGCTTCCTTGATGTTTTCAAGTGCCTCTTCTTTAGTATCTCCTTCGCTGATAGCAGCAGGAATTTCAAGACACTGGGCGGTATAGCCACCCTCATCGGACTCTTCAAGTTTAATTGTAAACCGCATAGATATTAATTAGTAATTTTGATATTAATATACTTCTTACTTCTGAATCCCAAGTTCACACCTCTTACTACAATTGTAATCTCTCTAGAATCAAAACGAAAAACAACTACTATATAATGCGAGAATAAGCTTGACGAGAGAATTCACCATCATCACTGAGAAGGACGAAGACGGAATCTACGTAGCTTATGTTCCCGAACTTCCGGGATGTCACACGCAGTCAAAAACTCTTGACGAATTAAACAGGAGAATAAAAGAAGCAATTGAGCTATATCTTGAGGTCAAGCCCCAAAAGTAAAAAAATCGGTTACTTTCTCCCAGTATCCACCAGCTTCTCGTTTGCGGTCAGGATCTCGACCCCGAGTTCGCTGAAATCCTTGTCATGGGTTACGAAAACCATATTTTTTGCGCGGCAGATCTGGGCAAAGAGGAGGTCGTTGAAATCGTATTTTCCTTGCTCGAAAAGGTCCATGACTTCTGGAAGGTCTATTGCCTGAAGTTCGGGGTCGCAGGCAAGGGTGCTTTTAAGAATTTTTCTCACGTTGTAGGCGATATCCTGGGCAATTGCCCGGAAGGCAAGGGAGTTTCGGAAATCCTTGAACCGCGTAAAATCGGTCTGCTGCTTGAATTCTATTCTGGCGAAGGCATTGATGAATTCTGAGATTATCATGCAGTTTATATAGATCGTGCCGTCTGAGTTCCGGATTTCCTTCAGGGCTCTGGAGTAGGCGTCCGACCTCTGGTCAGGCCAGCCGATAGGACCGTAGATGTACAGCCAGATATTGGTGTCAAAGAAGTAGCCTTTTCCTTCGGGAAAATCATATTCGTCTATGGGATGGACTTTTACAGGGAGAAATTCTGCCGGCCTGGATGCTCCGGCGCGAAGCCTCGGGCGGCGCCTCACCGGATAAACGGTTGCACGGTGAATGCTCTTACGCATCCTCTTCTCCTCCAAGCACGTCTTTCAGCGCCTTTCTACAGGTATACGCGTGCTCAAAATAGGTTTTTGCCCTCTCGATGACCCTCTTAAGAATAATCTCGTCTTCCTCGGAGATATCAGTGAATAAGAGGCTGCCCTCTATCTGTTCTGCGGGAAAGCAGCCATAAAGCTGCCCTATTGCCGAGTTCAGGAAGGCAGGCGTCAGCTCAGTCGTCTCTGCAAAAGAGAGTTCAATCTTCTTATTTTCGCAGAGTGCGGCTGTAATTTTATTATAAACCTTCTGTCCATCACACGCGGCAACGCAGCAGTTTTCCCCGGCAGTTTCAAAAACATTGATTTTTACCCTTTCTTCCGTAAGTATCCCCATATGCTTATACTCATAATGGTTTAAAAAGGTCAGGGTTCGAGCCCTAATCCAGGGTATCCCAAACCTATTTTTCATTAATGTGCTTTCGTTGATAGCTTCGTTTTATGTCTTATTCTCGTCACACGGTTTGAGTAACCCTGCATACCGGGTTTCAGCCGAGTTTCAGCCGAGTTTCAGCCGAGTTTCAGCCGATCTTCAGCCAATCATCAGGCAGCTTTTTTAAAGAAAAGCCAGCCTTTTTCCCCCTTCCCATACTTTGTCCTGATCAAAACATAGTTCCCTCTCAGTTTTTCTCCTTCAAGTGTTACCACAATTTCCTTTTCCTCACGCTTCAAAAGCTCAAAGGTTCCCTTATCCCATATCTCGACCTTGCCGGCTCCATACTCCCCTTCAGGGATTTCTCCCTCAAAATCGGCATATTCCAGAGGATGGTCTTCAGTCTCGACAGCGAGCCTTCGTATGCCTGCTTCTTTAGGGGGTTCTTTTGGCACAGCCCAGCTTTTCAGAACCCCATCCATCTCCAGGCGTAAATCGTAGTGAAGATTTCGTGCGTCATGGCGTTGAACCACAAAAATCAGTTTGTCCGAGCTTTTTTTAAGATCGCTGACTGGCGGCTCAGGAGTTTTCTTAAAGTGTCTCTTCTTTTCGTATTCTTCAAGCATGGAGGATCAATAGAAAATGTGGTTCTGAAGAGATAAAGGTTAATGTGGAAAGTTAGTCTGGGTAAGGCAGGTTAATTGGTTAAAACAGGTTGATCTGGTTAAGATTGGATAACCTTGTAAGGACAGGATAGAAGTAAGGAAAAAATAAGAAAAAATTAAAAAAATGGAGAAAATAAAGCTTATTCTTTACTCCTGGCAAGAGCATAGTCTGAGTAGATTCTCAAAAACTCTTTGTCGGTTTGCAGCAGTACGGTTTCAAACATTGCTACGTGGATTTTTTCCTTTCTGGCAACATCAAGCAGGATTTTGCGTATCTCTTCGCTTTTTGCCAGGTTTGCCATCTGCTCATAAATATTGATAGCATCCAGTTCAGCAATCATGGCAGCTCTAAGGATCTCCTTATCAAGGTCCTCAGGCCTGATTTTCTCAAGGTCTGCAAGTGCTTCTGAAAGCAGATTTTCACCCCCGTTAAAATGCACCCCCCATAAAGTATGGAAAGGCAAGAGTAATGTTTCTTTCTATTAGAAATTTTTCTAGAAAGAATACGGTTTTTCGCTAGCAAATAATCCCCAATTAGCTTGTAGAGACCATGTAGATGAATAAGCTGTCCGGATATAATAAAAAATTATACTCAGTTGGAAAAAGATTTATAGACAAATCTCATAAATAGTTTTACAAGTTTTTTGTAAAAATAATGATAGAGATTTATATCCCGGCAAGCTTCAAGAAAATTATCTGAATGCTGTCCGGAGACAATCAAACTGAGGCTAAAAATCTTGAAAATAATAAAACTCTCCCTGCTTAGAAGGCTAAAATTTTTTCTGCCTGTTTTTATGGTCTTGCTTTTGTGCCTGCCGGGTAGCCCGGGTTTCGCTGCAGGAAATGCAGAAAACCCAGAAATGCTACAGAACTGCACAGCTTCCACTGGGTCCATCGTTGAACCTGCGATTGAAACAGCACCGATAAATCCCGATTTCCTGGAAAGCTTGCAGCCCTGTTCAATTGAACCTCTGTCTCTAGTGGATAGGAATGGACAGATTTCAGGTACAGGGTATAAGCCTTCACCTGTCAACCTTCCAGAACTTGCAACCCCTGAAGGAAGACAGCTAGTGAGAGCTTCAGGTTCAAACCTTCCGCCGGTTTATGATTTGCGCAATGAAGGGAAAGTAACAACCGCAAAAAACCAGGGAAAAGACGGAAGTTGCTGGGCTTTTTCAACTATTGCTTCTCTTGAATCTTATATCCTGGGAAAAGAAGGAAAAACCTATGATTTTTCCGAAAATAACATGAAAAACCTTGTCACAAGCAGCTATCCTCAGGGTTTTGACCTTACTCCGAGTGACGGTGGTAACGCATTAATATCAACAGCATATCTTTCCCGCTGGAGCGGGCCTGTAAATGAATTTCAAGATCCTTATAATGACTCCTCTGTCTATTCGCCCACAGGACTTCCCGTACAGAAACATGTACAGGAGGTAATTCTCCTTCCAGGAAAGACCGAGCCACTAAATAATGAGGTCTTCAAAAGGGCACTTCTGGAATATGGAGCCGTGTATACAACAATGTACTGGAATCCTGCTTACTATCAGGAGAAAAATCACACATATCGGTATACAGGATATCAGCCTGTTAATCACGCTGTAACTATCGTGGGCTGGGACGATTATTTTGACAGAAATTCGTTTGCGCGGGTTCCGCCCGGAGACGGAGCTTTTATAGTCAAGAATAGCTGGGGTGATACCTGGGGTGAGGATGGGTATTTCTATGTCTCATACTACGACACAAAACTCGGATATGGAGAAAATGCCGTGTTCACAGCCGAAAGTGAGGACAATTACGATCATGTCTACCAGTATGATCCTCTGGGATGGATAATATCAAAAGAGTATCCAGGGAGCCTGGTTGCCTGGGGAGGCAATGTTTTCTCGTCGGAAAGAAATGAAACACTCAAGGCCATAGGATTCTATACTACAGACCTTAATACTGCTTATGAGATATATGTTTACAAAAATCCTGTTTCCGGCCCTGTTAATCTGGAACAGGGATTCGTTGCGCAGGAAAAAGGAAGATATACCTACCCTGGGTATCATACACATGTGCTGAGTTCTGGTGTGCCAATAAGTGCCGGAGAGAGATTCTCAATAGTTATAAAGTTCATTAACCCTTCGGCTCCTGGTCCTCTTGCAGTCGAACAGCCTTTAGTTTTTTACAGCAGCCAGGCACAGGCTAATCCAGGAGAAAGTTATGTTAGCCCTGATGGGATAAAATGGGAGGATATATCTGCCGGCAGCTCGGAGGCAAATCTCTGCATTAAAGCTTTCACAACTGTTGACAAACTTCCTGAAGCTGATTTTTCTTCAAACGTTACAGCAGGGATTTCCCCTCTAACAGTCCAGTTCACAGACCGTTCCTGCAATGCCTCTTCCTGGAAATGGGATATGAATGGTGATGGAAAAATTGACTCAACTGTCAGGAACCCAACTTATACCTACTGCTCTTACGGACGTTATACAGTATCTCTTACCAGCAGTAACAGTGAAGGATCGGATACTATGATAAAACCGGGTTACATTGAAGTGATTCCCTTTTCAATTAACTCAGCCAGCCCTGAAAGGGATATCATAACCTTCAGAGGAGAGGAACAAACTTTCAATATCAGTACAAACTCTGCCTGTAATGTAAACTGGTATCTTAACGGAGAGAACAGGAAATCCGAATCCTGCGTTAAGAATAGTTCACATAGGGAGACCATCAATTCTACTGGGCTTTATAACGTCACAGCAGTTGCCGAAACCGGAAATAAGAAAGTTATACAGAGATGGAACTTGACAGTTCGCTCCTGGAATCCCTGGGATAGCCCGACTTCTCAAGAAGGAGAAAAGATAAGTACCCAAGAATTGCAGGAAGCTATCCATATCTACCTCAATGGGCTGCAAATCCCCGAAACCGGAGCAGAACTCACGAAAGAGAGACTTAAAGAGCTTATTTTACTCTGGCAGGAAGGATCAGGCAGGAAATAAGGTTCAGGCAGGAAACAACTTCCGCTAGTAAATTTAAAGGCAATAAAGGAGTGAAATAAGGAAGAGATAAGCTAGGAAATAAACTTAAATCTCGCTGGCTATCTCTTCTTTTTCCAAAACCTGCTCAATTCCTTCCCCGATTTTAACATTCATGAGAAAATCATCGACAGTTGCAAGCAAAGAGCCTATTTTCTCAGCGTGAAATCGGACAGCAACTTTTTCATCACTGATCTCACTTTCCATACTTCTAAGATTATCAGGAGAGAGAGCTTGAAGAATTTTCGCAGCAGCCCTTCTTGATTCAGGATCAGGAAATTCAATTGTACCTGTTATTTTCATAAGCATTCCTCACCGTTTTGTCTGCTTTTATCTTTATAGTTTTTGATTTTATTTTTCCTTTATTTTTTATCTTTTTATCTTGCTTTTCCTTTTCCAGGCTTTCGGAGCTGCTCACCTATTATTCGATCTGCAATGCTCAGGAATTCCTCTTCACTCCCTATAGGGAGTACAGCTCCAGAAGCTACATTGTGCCCACCTCCTCTTCCGCCAACTGCGCCTGCTGCCTCTCTCAGGGCAAAAGCAAGGTCAAGGCCCTTTGAGACAAGTTCACGGGTGCCTCTTGCGGAGACTTTCAGGATACCTTCAGATTCGTTTACGCAGATGAAGGGAAGTTCGGGATGAAGGTAACGGACAACTGTGCTTGCAAGGCTGCCTGTAGAAATGGCATTGGCGGTAATAACATACCAGATATTTTCTCCTTTGCGAATTTTTTCTACATTTTCCCTGATATTCAGTGCAAGTTTCTTCTCGTATTCTTTTTTAAGAGAGAGAACATCATTTACAATTTCCCGGTCTTTCAGGCAGAGTGAAATAGCCAGCCCATAGATTTTTTGCTTTCCGCATGTGCTAAGAATAGAGTTAAAATCGTAAACATTTCTTACAAGCTCCAGGTTCAGGAGTAAAACTTCTCCTATGACAGCTTCGATAGCTTCCGGGCTTGCCTGCCTTACAAGTTTGAGGGCGACAGCATTGGCAAGCCTTGAGACTTCCTCCTCAGAAAGGTCTTCAATCCTTCCTGAAAGCTCCAGTTGATCCAGGAATTCTTTAGTTTTCTCCGGGTAACCGGTTATATCCAGGAAAGGCTCAATAGTGTATGCAAGCACGTCTACAAGGTCTCCGTCTCCTACTTTTAGCCCCTTCCTGATGGACACGACCCCTGCTTTTAGAGCCTCTTCCAGAATGAAGGCATTAGCTGTGCGGAAAAGCTGCTTGTCACCGACTGCGCCTGCAAGCGCAAGCCCTGCAAGATCAACATTATCGGCTGCCAGTTCTCTGGCTACTAGATAGCAGGTCCCAGAAGCCGAGATGTCAGTGGCTCCATCAATTCCTGCAAGATGGGCGTTTACGATTGCTTTTGCCGGCGACTGCCCTACAGGCTGGTGATGGTCAAGCACTATGACGTCAGCCGCCACCTTGTCTATAAGTTCAGGCTGCCCGCTGCCCATATCACAGAAAATAACAACTTCTTCCCCGGAGATGCTTCGGTTCACCTCCTCAATCACAGCTTCATCCAGCCTTCCAACTATAGAAATCTGGAAACAGATACCTGCCCGCAGCAGTGCCTGTGCCATTATCCCGGCTGAGGTCAACCCATCAGCATCATTGTGTGAGACTACACGTGCAAATCTGTATTTCCGGATTTTTTCGGCTGCATTCTTTGCAAGATTTATCAGTTTCTCAAGCTCGCTCAAAATCCATCACTCAAGAGATTCAGTAACAAAGTCAAAAGCCCAATTTAAGATGTTGAATTAGTAAATGCTGCCAGAGCATAAAGGATGTCAGACTATACCGGCTTGATAATATAAAAAAATGCTCCGAAGATCTACCAGGGGTCAAATTAATTAATGAGAAAATATATACAATAAAAACGGCAGGGCATCCTGTAAGCTTCGAACATCAGTAGTGTAGCGGTTATCACCGGGCGTTGCCAACGCTCGAACCCGGGTTCGAATCCCGGCTGATGTATAACCCGAGTTCCGTCTCGCCCGAGTCCCGTCTCGGGAGGACGGTGCCCTTTTCGCTTCGCTCAAGAGGGCTATTAGTAGTCAAAATAAGCTGTTTTTCTATTCTTAAGAAGTTAATTTTGAGATTTTGGATGAATATATTTTTTTAAGTTTTTCAGTATTCTCGATCATTGCCTCAATTATGAAAATTCCAGAAGAGATGCATTTGAAAAACAGGAAACTGTGGGTAGGATAAAAAAGCAGGATAAAAAAGAAAGAGAAGCAGCTTTGGAGGCTGCTTTAATTGAAATTTGTTTCTAACTTGATACTTTCTAACTTGATACTTTTTTACTTCCTTCTTAGAACCAGATACACAGCTCCGAGAACACCGATGGCTATTACAGACTCAAAACCTGGAATAGGTCTCCATCCACGGGGGTTCTGTTTTCGTGTTTCATTAGCCGGTGTGTTTGTGTCATTCTCAGTAGTGAGAGAGTCGGTATTCTCGATAGGCTCTATAATCTTCTCAGGTACTACAATTGTGAAGCAGCCGAAGCCTGAGGTCTTGGCATCGAAGAAGACGTAGGTGTTATCTTCACCAACCTTCTTGGTTTCGAGCTTATTCCAGGCTTTGTTGTAGTGCCAAAGAGCCACAGACGATTCGTCAACTCCGCGTTCCTCAAGCCATGCCTTCTCGACTCTGAAGCCGACAACAGCGTTTTCGATATTATTGGAGTTTGCGATTCCTCCTGAACCTACCCAGATGTTAATGTTCTTATATACCGAACCCTCAGGCAGGCTGGGAACCAGCTTGGACTGGCCTTTCAGCATCTCGACAATGGTAGTAACCTTTCCAAGAGTCTTCTTGGCATCAAACTCCACATATCTTACGCAGGTTGCACCCTTCGGGAACTCGAATTTAACGTGTTTCCCTGCGGTAACTGTTTTCTGGGACAGTTCTTTAGCCTCGACATTGCTCTGGGGCTCCTGGGAAGCACCTGCTCCGCCTCCGCCACCTCCACCGCCGCCACCTTTGGACGGTTGAATGACAGTGATGGAACAGTCGGCAGGAGTGATAGCAAACTCAGCTTTGTTGACATCCCTTAAAATTCCCGTAAATTTGTACGTACCGGTTGATGCCGGAGCTTTCAGAGTATAGGTGAAGCTTTTTTCACCCATGAGCAGGAAAGAAACTTTATCGCCGTTTACAGTTACAGCTCTTTCCGGCAGGGAAGATTTAACAAAGGTGAAGCCAGCTGGAAGTTTTTCAAGGACCTGCCCGGCGACACCGTAGTCAGCTACATTAACTGTTACCTGGAATTCCTGGCTGGGAATGACCGTAGCAGGGACAGCCCTATTTGCACTGCCTGCAGAAGCCGGGGCAGTATACAAAGTTAGGGCCAGGAGCAGTATAATAATGAACTTAAATTCAGGCCGTCTCATATTCTATCCCACCCATCAGCAAAGTATATACCCAGAGCTGCATATTTGATTCCGCTGGATACATCGTTGTTACTTACAATATTCGTAATTTCTTCGGGGGAGAAAACTCCGTCAGCGTTTCCGAACTCATTTTCGAGTTCACCTTCACTCAGTATACTGATAGAGATACTCTCTTTATCTGTAACACTGCTTCCTGAAGGGTTCGCAGCCATAAAGGAGAATTTGAATTTACCCGTTTTAGTACTTTTTATATCATAGGAATAGAGGCCTCCACTCTCTGGCTTCAATGAGACAACACCCTGATCTATGCCATTAAGGTCGATAGTCACTGATGGTGCTCCAGAGGGGCGACCCACAACTCTTGCCCTTACAGTTGAGAAGTCCTTTCCATCATTCAGGATGTATAGAGGGAACGCTGATAAACTTTCTATAGTTGGGGGTTCAAAATCTCCATTGAACGTCAGGTCAATTTCTACTGGCTCAGCTCCGTGCTTATAGGTCACTGAAACTGGTTCAGATGGGACACCTGCCAGCTTGAAAGTTATCGCTTTTCCATTATCTTCCTTCGTACCGTCAACTGTCACCAGATACCTTCCATTTCCGTCAAGAGTGTTCGAGCCAACAAGCTTTGAATCTATGTACGCAGAGATTACAAGTCCCGAACCCGCATTTGCAGCATCTCCTTTCAGATTTCCTCCAAACACGTTGGGGAGAGAAGGAATAGTAGAGGGATCACTATTGGCAGATGCAGCCGGAACAAGGGACATGCCCAGTAACAGAATAACCAGGCATGATAAAATTTTTAAGTATTTATCCTTGATCGTCATCTTGTCACCTTGAAATTTTACCATTACTCATGCAGACTCTTTTTAAAAGTCCTTCAGGGATTCTTTCTGGATCCCCTCCCGAAATTGAATCCGAAAGCGAGCAGAAGTATGCCTGCAACCGCATAAACAATAAGGAAACCTGGAGCACTCTCTGGTCTAGGGGAACTTTCGGAAGATTCTGCTGCCTCATAATCTTCGGAGTTTGCGCTCGTATTTTTCAAAGCCGTCATGTTTGGCTCAGGGACTGAACTTTCAACGGTATCGGCTTTGGAGCCTTCTGCGGAATCTTCCTGTTCTTCATCTTCTACCAGGGGTTTTGAACCTATTTTTGAATTTGAATTGCTGTTTGAATTTGTATTTGAATTGCTTTTTGAATTAGTATTTGAATTGCTGTTTGAATTGCTGTTTAAATCATTATTTGAATCACTTTCAGCAATTGTGGAATAAATTGCCTTACCATCAGGCAGCTCGAGGGTAACCATACCGCCGGATTCCCAGGCAACGCTGCTTGAAGCAGCCTTTCCATCCACCTTAAAAGTAACCAGTTTTCCTACATCTTCGGCAGTACCAGGAATAAAGAGGGAGTAATTTCCTGAGGAAGTATTTGCAAGATACTCCTTTTCATTAAGATAAGCTGCAACGACAGTCCCGTCGGGAGCAGGAGTGCCGTTAATAAGAGCTACCCCTGTTACTGTCATCGGAAGTATTGGGGGAGAGGGAGGAACATCCGCTGCTGCCATACATCCCAGGGGTAATGCCAGGAAAAACAACAATAATACGGATGTTGCTAACAGGCCATTTTTTAATTTTTTATCCATTGTAGACCTCCAAATATACGTGAACAACAAAAAGAAAAAAACCATTCAGCCTGAAGAGGCTGAACAGTCAGTTGTTCTGAAATTACACCAACTCAGAGAAGACTCCCCAGGTGGATGGGTCCGTCAGATCAAAGCCTTCTGGCCACGTAGACGGATCATTCAGGTCAAAGTCTTCTGGCCATGTAGACGGATCAAACGGATTAAAGCCGCCTTCATCCTGACCTACATTCGGTTTGTACGAATTTTCTATGGATGCGTAGGTACCTTCATTCTTCATGAAGATCCAGTAGCCCTGTCCGGGAACCATACAGTTATCAGTCTCAAGTGCTCCGACTGGCCTGGGATCAGATTCACCAATGTACTTAGCAACTCCACTTGCAGCGCCCGCACCAGGGATTATGCCGCCCCAACCTTCATCATTTTGGAAAGTTATGAGGTTGGAGAACTTGTAGTTTTCAGCTTTATCGGTGTTGAACTCATTGAGCGAAGCCAGAGTTGTTGACCAGGGTGCAAAGTATGAAGAGGTGTGACCTATCATGTGCCATCCACGAGTCAGAGTCAGAGAGGCTGGCACATCAGGGTTAGCGCCTTCAGAAGACATTCCCTTGAACTTAACATTGGTCACGAGAGGCTCTTTAGCGTAGACCCAGTAGCCCTTGCAAGGTTCAATTGTTTTTGGAATTTCCCAGCATGAGCCGTTCCAGTAGATAACATAGTTACCAGCGCCAAAGACATCTTCAGGACATGCCTTTGAATCAATAAGTCTCTTCGGCACGGATTTAAGGTTCCAGCCCTGGTCAAGCGTGATGCTCATATCTTCATAGGTCTGTACAGGACCGCACATGGCAAACTTAGGGTCGTAGTTGCCGGCTTTATCACGAGCAATAACAGCTACCCAGTAGTCCTTGCCGAAGACAAGGTCCTTACCTTCGACTGCTTCAATACACAGATAATACACACTCTTATCTTCTGAACTCTTTAATTTCTGATTTGGAGTGTCTGTACCATCAGTGTGAGTCTCTGACCCGTCTATGATTACCTTTTTCATATCTTCAATGCAGGTCGGCTTAGATGTGCTGATGTAAACTTCATATGGCTCGTCAGAGTCAAGGTCTTCATCGGTGCTTGCATTCCAGCTAACCATCAACCCAGGATAATCTCTCACAGAGATCCAGTCAGTAAGGCCGAGTGCATCTTCAACCTTCAGGTTTGCCACAGGAGCCGGGCACTTGCTGTCAACTGAGAAGTACTTCACATCAGGCTGGTAAGTTCTGCCGCTTGTACAATCAGTAATAAGTACTGTCCAGGATACCTGCTGCCCGTCCTTCACAGATGCTTTTACTGAATAGTTGTCTTCACCAACGAGGAAATCACACTCGTCGCAAGTTCCTCCTTCACAGCAAACAGTATTATCTTTTTTATCGTCGCAGCTTGAGTCTACCTGTGTGTTGTTAATAAGAAGCTTGTAGTGGAAAGGCAGTCCTGCTCCTTCTCCATTCTTTCCTTCAACTCTGAATGTGAATGTCGGGGTTGAGGTAACGAATCCTCCGTCAGGTTTCTCGAGAGTGACTACAAGTCCGTCGAGGCTGACATAGAATTTCCGGACTTCGCTTTTAGCTTTGTTTCCGGCTGCGTCCTCAACTTCAACCGACCAGTTGTGAGCACCATCTGCAAGCTGAATTTCCTTGATTACTGACTCTCCAGATACAACTTCCCCGGAAATTACATCTTCTGGGAACAGATCATCCCAATATTCTTCGGGAATACCACTTTCAGGAATACCATTCTCAGGGATTTGACCTTCAGGAATATCAGGGAATAGTTCATCCAAGGACATACCAGGGAATAGTTCATCCCAGGACATACCAGGGAATAGTTCATCCCAGGGAATACCCTCGGGGAATATCTGATCCCAGGGAATCTGCCCATAGTCATCCTCATCATAATTATACCCGGGAGTATATCCAGGAATTTGATCATATTCTCCAGCAGGTTTTCCATCTATGAACAGTGTGTATCTGAGATTAAGATCCTCTTTATATTGAGCAGCTAATTCATCTTCACAGATGAAGTTGAATTTAGTTTTAGGACCGATTACCTCTTTGTAGCAGTCTGCAGGAGAAACAAGTTTCACACTGGGGCATTTTGTGTCAACATACAGAGTTCTGAGACCACTGCCACCTGTTTTTCCTTGTTCGTCCCTCAGTTTGACTTCCCAGGTGTATTTGCCGTCAGCCAGATCAAGCTCAAATTGTTTATATGACCCGGGTTTCAAAACCCCGTTAAATTTCTGGATACCATTGAGCTCGAAAGTGTAGGCAATATCCTTAGAACTGTCGTAATATTCATAAGCACTGAAATTGAACTTTACACAGCCCTTATTGACAAACTCGGACTCAGGTGTAACCAGTTTAAATTGTGGGCTCAGGTAATCAAAGCTCGGATCAAAATTAATTCCGCCAGGGAAAGATTCATCACCCAGTAAATTTCCGAGGTCGTCAAAGCCAGAGACACCTATGTCTAAAGGACCACTTATGTCCTGTGGAATCTCATAGTCATAGGCAAATGTATCATCATCCACCTTTGTCATCGGTTCATTTTCGATTGGGCTAGCGCCCACCAGGTTTGCATTACTGGCATTGGGTGAACTACTACTGTCTTTAATCGATATTTTGGCGTTATCGACAGGCCTGCTGAACTCGGCAGTGATGTTTACAGTTTTCCCCGGTATGAAAGGACCGGTTTCGTTGAGTCCGATCTCAATGGTTAAATAGCTCTCAGGATCAAATCTAAATGCTTCAGGGTCTTTTGCAGGTTCACCATCCAGCAGCAGACTATTATTTGCATCAAACGCATCGATGTCTACAGCCAGAGGACCACTTACTATGTCCATTGGGATGGTATAGTTATAATCAAAGGAGTTATCCTCAACATCTAATGGATTCATCTTCACCACAGAGCTGTTCAAAAATGAACCAGAGCTGTTAATAATCGCTATGGTGGCGTGATCAACAGATGTATTGAAATCAACGGCGATATTTACAATATCTCCCGGTATAACATTGGTTTTGTCATATGTGACAATAACCTCTGTGCCTTCTTCAGCTGCACTTGCTGCCCCTATTAAAAGAGACATAATTAGCAGCGCACTAAATAGTATCAATTTCTGTTTCATATTTTACACCTAGATTCCGCAAATATCCATTTTGTTCCAGATTAAACATTGAATAATATATCATTTTAAATAACATTTTTATGTTGAAAGATATAGCAGATCTTAGCTATTAAAATGTTTCCACCAAACAGTATATAAATTATGAGCCAGTGGGATACTCATTTAATAAATAATTTAAGACTATTTGGCAATTGCAGTTTATAAATTACCCCCAATTTTTCAACCAAGCCCCCTCAATATAAATGAATTGATATAATTTAATATGTGCAATTGACAAGGAACTCAACACTTCTCCATAGTTCGTTTTTGGAAGAAGTGCGGTAACATTTAGATCCCGATGCGGCAAGCAGTAACCTCAAAGGGTATTGCTGCATACAGGGAAGCTATTAAACCTGTTTTTGTGCCAGTTCTGAACAATCAGCCTGTGCGTGAGATACGTGCCAATACCGCAAGGCGTAAATCGTCACAACTGAAATTCCGCCAACGGCAAACATAACGTTCTAATGCAGTGCACTTATCTCTGTATATTATCTTGTGACGATAATATAGCTAAGATTACACAATAACTGATATAAATCTTTCTAAAAGAATAGAGTAATTAAATTTAGTTAGTTGTAAAAAGAAATTTTAGGTTATTCGATAGAAATTATTTACACTGTAAAAGTAGAAATGACTATAATTATGTCAATGACTATAATTATGTCAGTTTACAGAAAAGTTCAGAGCGTCCAGTAACTGGATAAATTATCTTATGGTTGTAAAATTTTACAAATATAGAGGCTCTTAGAGAGCTTGAATTTTCAAAATTTAAACTCACAAGCTTAAAGTCCGGAAAAACATAATTTAATAAAAACACTTTCTATGCGGAAGGAATGGGGGGCTTAAAATTCGATATACATTTCAGGACTCTACGGATTTTCCTGTCCAGAGAGATTTTATTCGTGACTTACAGGATTTTATAAGGATTTCAAAGGAAGTCATACCTCTGGAAAAGTCAGCTATCACAATAAAAAATGAGAACCGAGAAAAGCTTGGAGATTTCGAGAGGAAAATTCAAGAAATCGATAGATTAGAGAAGGATATCAGGGATTATATTGAAAGCCGTACAGCCGGAGTAGATGAAGCTGAGATTCTTGAGGTCAGGGAGAAGATTTTAGAAACCTCCTCAAGCGTGGCGCTGGAAAAGAAAAATGAAAAACTTGCGGAGCTTGACAGGCAGAATAAACTGGATCTTATGGAGACCCAGCAGCTTTATACAAGGATGCTCTCAGTTCTCGGTCCGTTTTTCGAAGACAGCATATATGGAGCTCAAAATACATATTATGCGTATATCGAGGATAAGATACTGAGGGGAAAGCATATTGGTTCCATTGAAAACATGCAGTACGAGTTTGACCTTCTTTTTACACAGGACACCCTGAAAGTAAAAGACCTGCAAAACCTGTCTTTACCGGTCTGGTCAAAGAGTGGAATTCTGTCCAGAGAGAAGAAAGTAAAGAGCTTCGATGTATCCGATTTCTATATCACGAACATCGATTATGAGGGAAATAACCTGAGAGCTGTTATTGAAGACAAAGACCCGGAAAACAGGTTCATTATCTCATCCGATGAGAAAGCCTTTCTGATTATGCACAGAGATTACGAGATTACACGGGACGCGGATCTGGCAGCTGCATTAAACAAGGGCTCGGTCGATGCATTCATATTAAAGCTAAAAAATTTTTTCAGGGAATCTGTGGGGTCGGAGAGGCTCAGGCATATAACAATTGACGGAAGAAATGCAGTTGAGGAGAATAAAATCTTTGACTGCCTGAAGCTAATTGCCTCAATATACGGAAAACTGGTAACGGAGTGCCTTGAAAAAGGATATACTGAAGGGGAAATTACCATAAAAATTGAAGAGCCAGGAGGGATCAGGACCGAGAAATACCTTGAGAAGTCGGAGATTTACAGGGAACTCTCAACCATCGGAAGTGAGGGAAAAGAACTTGCTGCACTTCTAAGGGTATCGGATGCTTGACTAAAATTCATTTACGGCCAAGATAATAAAGAGAATTTTTCTATAAAAAAGTAAAATTTTGAGAGCCGCTTCACTAACAGCTGTATTGACAGAAAAAAATCAGGTTTATCCTGCCCTGCAACTACTCTGGTTTTCCTTCCTCATAACTTGTCCCATCTGGCAGGAAAGGAGTGAAGATGACTACCATAAATAGTAACAGAAATGTGCCGTACATTCGGGTCGTTGCCCCAAAAGTAGCATAGAATATGAAAATTGCAAGCATGACCCAGACAATGAAACTGAGCTGGAGAGCAATCCTTACCCTGTATAAATTCTCCTCGCTTTCGCTTAACAAAATCCCCCTCAAAGAACCCCTCCAAAGATCCCGAGTAAAAATGATTCTCGATTGGATAAATAAGTGTTTATCGGAATGGCAGATCTGGAGAAAATATGAATATAAAAAGCACAGTAAAAAGTCCCCTTTAACCTGGGCGAATTCTGAGCCCAACAATGATAAATTGAGCCCTCAGCATCCGGCATAGACCGGATAATTTCCAGTTTTAGTTAAACGTCAGTGCCTGATTCAGGACATTCAGTAGACCTGGAATACAATCAGGGCAAAAGATTATGAGTAAAACGCTTACTGGAATTAGAGCATAAACTTACTGAAATTAGAGTATAAATTTAGTTTTTATAATAATGGATTTATAGTATACGTACATTTATTTTTCTTAGGCGTATGCTTAACAGGCATTCTTCGAATGGCCGACTCCGGTATGCAGGTGGTATATTATCACTACAGATATTATTATACCGATTCTGGAACGGAGATGGGGCATATGCGGCGGATTGGAACTGAGACGGGGCGTCCTGCATAAACCGCTACAGAAAAGGCAGTCATTATCTGTCTCGTCCAGGATTTTAACAGGCAAACTTCTTTTACATCAAGATAGTCATTTTTCTGGGGGGAACAAACTATGAGAGCGAGATTGATAATAATACTGATCATCTCAGCAACACTGATATCTGCGACTACGGTCTATGCCCGTGAAAATACCACAAATAGCGCCATAGCTGTCATGAAGGATGCAAAGGGCAATACTGTAGGACTGGCAACTTTTACCGAGGAGTGCAATGGGCTTGTCCGCATCAATGTCAACGTAAAATGCCTGGCACCGGGCATGCATGGAATCCATATCCATGAGAAAGGGGACTGTACTGGACCAGACTTCACCTCTGCTGGCGGACACTATAATCCTCTGGGTAAAGAGCATGGACTCAATAACCCTCAAGGCCCTCATGCCGGTGACCTGCCCAATCTTGAGGTTGGCGAGAACGGCAGGGGACAGATGAACGTCACCACAGACCTTGTGACGCTGTCACCTGGACCGACCACGCTATTCCCAGCCAATGGCACTGCGCTGATCATCCATTCTGATCCTGACGACCAGATGACGAATCCATCAGGTAACAGTGGGGCGCGGATTGCCTGCGGGGTCATCGAGAAGAAATGAGTTTTCGTCAGACAGTACGTATAATCAAGGCAGTATATTTGATTTGGTTTACTTTATTGATTGGGTTTATTTTATTTAATCCAAATATTTTTTAATTGTAGATCTCCTTTATTTGAAGTAGCTACTTGAATTATCTACATTTCAATATAATTCACATGTCCGTCAACTGTGATAGTCCGTTAACAATTCAAATTTTAATAAATTATTAAATCTCAATAAATCGGTTCAATTTGTCTCCTTCACTAACTCGCTTAAGAAAATCAGCTATGTCAGTATAGGGGACGCCGGCAATTATACAATCCGCAGCTTTCCTGCCAAGCCCAGGGAGTTCCCTGATGAGATTGGGAGAAGCGGTGTTGATAGGCAGAGGGTAAGGTATGCCGGTAATCGAGCGCATCCCATGTCCTGTGACCGTTACGTCGATAAATTTCCGCAAAGGCAAGGGAGCAGGAATCCCTATCAGCAGAGGATAAGACCCAAGCTGTCTTCCGAAAGTAACTCCATTTTCATGTACCTCACACATTACGTCCCTGAGTACGGTCCCTTCGGGCACGATACGCCGAAGCATAGGAAGGTCAATATTTTTCCGCACCCGCTCCTTGTAATCCAGAAAGAGTTTTTTATGCTTCCTTGCAGCCCCGTCTTTTCCATATATTGGAGTCCCTGGAAAAGCCATGACCTGGCGGATGTTGATCCTGCGCAGGAGCAGTCCAGAATCGAGCACCTGCTTCAGGAAGTCATAATTAAGCTGGAAAGTTTTCCTGGATTCACCCATCAGCCCATGCACGAAATTAATGCCAGGAAGAATTTCAGGAAGCCCGTTTGCTCCTCGTACTGCTCCAAACCTGTTAACAAGTTTGATTGCCTCAAAGACTTCCTCAGAAGATGCCTTAAGGAAATTTGCCTCAATTACTGCCTGGTCGGCACTCTCCATTCCAAAAGCTGCCACATCTCCTGATGTATGATATTTAATTATCGTTTTCAGGATCTGTTCGGACTCTTCAGGGTAAGCTGCAAGGGTTATCGGGTTTGCATTGTCCATATGGAGCACCGACAGTTCCGGGGCTGAGCTCCGGATTCCTCTGTAGAGCCTCTCAATAGCAACCGGATTGGGCTTTGGCACAGGTCCCCCGGTATCCATGCCGTGATAGGAAAAGAGGTCAGGCTGTCTACCTATCCTGAAATAGCGGGTTCCGTGGGAGTAAAGGGAGGAAACCTCAGAGATTACATCCTCAATGGGTCGGTAGTCAGAAGCCCCGTAAAAAGGTTCCGTGCAGAAGGAGCAATGGACTTTTCTGCCACAGCCCCTATAGGTCTCAAGCTCGCACACGCAGTAAGGAAAATCAGGGTGCTGCCTGACAAGAAAAGCTCCACCGGGTCCCCAGCGCCCGATTTCGGCTGTTGTCCTGAAGCGGGGTTCTACAGTCTCAGGATCTCTGAGTTTTACAGAAGAAACCCGGTTAGCACCGTCTTTAAAAAGATCATAAACAAAAGCTTCAAGGTCCATTCTCGCAAGCACTGCACCTGAGAGGTTTATTCTGCCTTCAGTAACTTTTGCAGCCCTTCCGCCTTCACTGCTGAAACCGAGCCTGATAGGACCGCCTATAACCTTTACTCCATGTCCAATCCGGAAAATTGTCTCAATTTCCCCCAGTGTGATCGGAGAAGCCTTCAGATATTTACCTGGCACGGTCATGCCTGCTATAATAATGACAAGATCCGCTTTTCCTGCAAGCTCTCCTGCTCCGGGCGGGTTTTCCCGCAGGGTGTCAATGGTCAGGTAGTGAATATCTTTTTCAGGAAGTCCGCGTTCCCTGAGAGCGCCTGCTATGTAACGTGGATAGGGAGAAAGGTAAGGAGGAACCCCAAGGCAGGCAGGTTCGTCCACATAACCATCTATAATAAGTGCTTTCATGTCAATTCTTGTTTCCATTTGCTTGATAATCGAAAGTATAGAGTGCAGCCAGATATAAAGTACAGGTAAACAAACAGGCTTTAAAAATAGTATTAAAGGGATATGCAAGGAATATAAAGGGAGGTAAAGACAGTAATAACCGAAATCGCCGCAAAAATAAAGGGACTGGTTAAAAGTTAAGGGAAAGATTTAGAAAAATAATTAGGGCCGGGACCGAGAATCGAACTCGGGTCGTAGCCTCCACAGGGCCACAGGATGGACCTCTACCCTACCCCGGCCACAGGGGTCTGGTACTTAAGATTGAAGCAAGCTATAGATGGAGTTTTTTTATATAAAGTTTTTGCCGAAAAAGGTAGGAGACCATTCCCTGGGAAGGGAAGATCTCTGCTTTTTTGCCTCAGGGATTTACCGGATCCAGCTAAATGTTCTCCCTGAATAATCATCAGAGTTTTTCAAGCTTCTCAAGGGCAAGTTTTGCAGCCTTTTCTCCCGAGAGGAGCATACCTCCGAAGACCGGTCCCATCCTAGGGGCACATGTTGCGGCATTTGCAGCCATGCCCGCAACGATCAGGCCCGGATAAATCTCCTGGGTTGCATCGACAGCGAGACGCTCGCCAACCTCTGACCACATGGGTTTTTCTCCAAGCGACCCAAATTCTCCGATCTTTGCATTGGGAATCTTCCTGAGGATTGTATTACATACAACCGCATCATGCCCTGTGCCATCAATTACGAGTTTTGTGCGTATCATAAGAGGATCTACATGCAGGCGCTGCGCCGTGACAGGCCCCCAGTTGATGACGATTCCGGTAACCCTGTCGTTTTCCCGAATAATAACATCCTCAAAACTCACAAGGTTGAAGACCTCAGCCCCGGCTGAAGTTGCCCCTGCAATCAGCTTTCCGACAGACTCTACGGAGTTTGCCACATAATATCCGGGCTGGTAGTCCCTGTACCTGATCCCGAAGTCGTCAAGAATGCGGCGGGCTTCCTCCTGCACAACTATGCGCGGGAACATCATGCCGCCAGCCCACATGCCGCCTCCCAGTGACAATTTCTGTTCGTAAATAGCAACCTTTGCCCCAGCCTCTGCAAGATACTTTGCAGCTACCAGGTTTGCAGGCCCTCCTCCTACGAGTGCCACATCGATATCCGTATAATCAAGGAATGTCCTGGAATACTCATCAAAAATTGCCCGTGTGATTATGACTTCATCAAGTTCCATTTTAATCTCTCATAAAGCTTCTAAGGTTAAAGTCCGAAAAAATCAACCCGGTTTTTAGTAATAAACTAGGGGAATGTAAACCCTGACCTACAGACATTAAAATTAACGTTTTGATTACAGGCATTGTTTTTAAAGTTGTTGGAATTGGTGGAAGCTATGAATACAGGGAATCCTCGTCTCAGGAAATCCTTGTCTGCGAAAAGAGTAAGTCAATTATAATAATCAATTTACACCGTACCATTAGTAAAAGAATCAATCATTTTAAGAATCAGAATTCCAGCGGTTGCATAAATCATTAAAAAGTACCAGGGTAAAAGAATATTTTTTTCTTCATCTCTTAAGAATAGATAAAATATAAAAACCAATAAAGGCGCATATTTTGATGCAGAATCAAGCTGGACATGAATTAGATTCTCTGGTATTGTAACAAGTAATAGTGTGCAGGCTATGGCTACCACGCATAGTTTCATATCTTCTTCCAGAGACATTAATTTAAATAACCTGCCATATCGTATAATCTTTTGTTTTTATATAAATAATTTTATTAATTTGTCGTTAAAAATTAATTCTGAAAAATTAAACGGAAAATGTTTTTTAGTAACACAAAATAAGCTCATAGTTCCTCATTTACAGGAAAAGTAGGGTCAGTTTTAGATTAAATAGTCTGTTCAGTCCGCCCTCCGCTGATAAAGAACATCCTCTGACCTGTGTTTACTGAATGCAGTATAAGCTGTTCATTCTCAAGTGTTGCCGAACTTACATTGCTTAAAAGTGACAGGTATTCACTGTCCAGAGATTCAGGCCCGCATGCAATGAGCGTCATCACAGGCAGATCAAGGGTTAGGTTGTCCCCCTCCAGAATATAGTTCCCGCCGCCTCTATTACAATCGGCTTTGACATAGTATGTGTTGTCAGAGAAGAAAGCAAGCGTATAATTCTCAGGATCCGGCACTATAGTTCTATTTTCAGGGCTGCCGGGCTGCTGGAAACCTATCCACTGCCATTCAATATTTGTCAAATTTTCAACCGAAATTCCATCAGAATTTACTACCTGCTCGTCAGACTCGGGAGAACTTTCTCCCTGCTCGGCACAGCCTGATGAAAATAAAGCTACGGTTATGATTACAGCAATAAAGGATAAAGAAACCAGGCTTCTGCTCTTATTTCTTATTTCTACTTTTATTTTCATTATACCCCTCCCAGATTGATTCCGTAATTGATATTTTTGAGGTATCTTTTACTTTTAATTCAATATATTTCTGTAATTATTTAAACTTCAATTTAAGTTGCAGACATAGAAAACGGATCATTAAGAACTTATTAAAGATGTAATTGAAATTTATATTACGTGATTTGAGTTCAGAAAGCCAGATTCCTATGTTTCTATAGCCGACAAAGCTGACCTTATTAATAACAAAATAATATTGATAACAAAATAATATTGATAACAAAATAACATTGATAACAAAATAAATATCTGGACTCGGAGGATTTAATGAAAATAAGTGCACGCAATGTGCTGAAGGGTAAAGTTAAAAGAATAATACATGGGTCTGTTAACTCTGAAGTAGTAGTTGAACTTCCGGGTGGTATAGAAATTGTTTCCATTATTTCAAAAAACTCAGTAGAAAACCTGGATTTGAAAGAAGGAAGTGAGGTATACGCAGTAATTAAAGCTACAAGCGTGATGCTAGCTTCGGACTGACCTATTGACTTTCAGTATTGTGAAATTGCAACCTTTACATGTAAATTCATAACAAAATAACTTGAAAAAACTAGCTTTAAGAAGACAGGTAATCTTTGAGAAACCAGATAATCCAGATAAACTTTTTGAGAAATCACGAAAAGGCATCATTGAACAAAGGGGGAATCATTTTGCCAGAAGAAGACAGAGAACCATCTTTCCAGCCTGAACCGATACCAGAACCTGAACCTGAACCTGTACCTCCACCTGAGCCGATACCTGAACCGGAACCAGAACCGGAGTATCACCCTAAATCAAAAAGAACGAAGTAACTGCGACAGAGTATAGCAAATATGATCTCAAAAGTTTATATAGCTCACAGCGAGCAGGATGAGCCACTTGCTCAGGAACTTGTCAGAGCTCTCTGGGCTGTGGAACTGGAGAGCTTTTCATCCCTGTACAGGAAGGCTCGAATTCTTTCCCCTGGTGAAAGGATACGTTTTGGGATTCGTCAGTCAGATTGTTTTATCCCCATTCTCACAAAGGAAGGGGCAGGGTCGCAAGAAGTAAATCAGGAAATCGGCTTTGCAGTCGGGGTAGATCAGCTTATAATCCCACTGGTAGAGGCAGGAGTCGAATTGCCTGTCCTGATACATCACCTGCAGCCCATTGTCTTTTCTCCAGAAGCTTATGAAGATGCTCTGGGGAAATTGATACAGAACCTGAGAGAACTAACAAGGCTTGACTGGCTGAAGATAAAGTGTCCCTATTGTGGGGAGGAGATGACGCAGTACATCTCACCTCAGGAAGAGGTAGAAAGAGCGCTTCTTGCAGGGACCCACCTTGAGACAAGATGCAGTTACTGCCAGAAAAATATTCATCTGGACCCCAGAACCTTCAGACCTGTGCTCTGATCGTGTATTCAAAGTCGGATTGAAATAGTGAAGAGGTCGAATTGATGGAAAGAAAAGTAACAGATGAAATAAAAGATGAGCCAGGAAAGCCAATAGAAGTCCGGTCTAAAATGGGTGAAGCGACTGTAAGTGAGCTGGAAGTCAAAGGGATAGAGAATCTCACGCCTATGGAAAAGAAACACCTGCTTCTGCAACTTGCCCGTGATAGGGCAAAAGATAGCTCTGCAGGTCCATGGGAAATAGTTGACACCTTCAGGGATGAATGGAGAGCTGTCAAGGATACATTGACCCAGCCCGTAGAAGTCGATTTAAGGGACACAGGAAGGAATTCACTCTTCAGGGTACTGCTGGACATAACACAGTTAGAAAGACAACTCGAAACACAGGAACAGGAATAAGGAAAAATGGAATAGGAATAAGAAGAAAAATGGAATAGGAATAAGAAGAAAGTTGGAATAGGAATAAGAAAAGTCGGGTGCTTCCTAAAAACCTATATTTTTACTTTGCAGCATACTTTTCTTTGTTAAAGTTATAACACTGGAAAATTATAACACTGGAAAATAACACTGGAATTTTGATAAAAAACTGGAATTTTGATAAAAATAGGGAAATTCCTGTCAGATATTGCGTTATTTAGAAAGAAAGGAGGTTTAATTGTGGCCTCCCATTTTATCTGTATAGTGGGGGAGCTTTTTCACCTGCCCCCCCTTCTAATGCCTTACTGGCTCTAAAGTAGAGTTATTTTTCTTCAAATTCCTTGCTGACATCTGCAGCATTGGTGTACTCCCTGTCCGGAAGATTTTCCAGACCTTCAATTACCTCACTGCTGGCGTCATGCTTTTTAACATTCTCAATAAACTGTTTTTTAATTACGGGATATTGTGTTCTTACCTTTCTCCACCAACACGTTTTCCGCTGAATTCCTGGGCTACATCTGCGGCGTTGGTGTATGACCTGTCTGGAAGCTGCTGCAAGTCAGTAATTACTTGTTCGTTTGCACCGTGACTCTGAGCATAACTAACAATCTCGCTCTTGCTTTTAGGAAAATCGATGCCCTTCAGTGCGTGTTCAATGTCAGCCATACTTGTTCTCATAAATTTTCCCCCGTTACTCAAATATAGTCTGTTTAAATTTCTATCAATATCTGCAGTATTCTTATTATCTTATCTTACCTTTGTCCACCAACACGTTTTCCGCTGAATTCCTGAGCTACATCTGCGGCGTTGGTGTATGACCTGTCTGGAAGCTGCTGCAAGTCAGTAATTACTTGCTCGCTTGCACCCTGACTCTGAGCATAACTAACGATCTCGCTCTTGCTTTTAGGAAAATCGATGCCCTTCAGTGCGTGTTCAATGTCAGCCATACTTGTTCTCATAAATTTTCCCCCATATTTCTTGCTTATTTGTTTTCTGATTCTTTATTGATGTCTAAGGCGCTGACGCAGGTCTTATCAGAGAATTTTTGATATTTCCCCCTCATATTATGGTTTTATTTTCCAGAGAATTCTTTACTAACATCAGCAGCGTTGGTATATTCCTTGTCTGGAAGACTTTCAAGAACCTGCATAACCTCATTGCTGGCATTATGCTTTTTAGCATGCTCAATAAGGCCCTGCTTTCTTACAGGATAATTTATATCCTTCAGAGCTTTTTGAACTTCAATTGGACTGGTTTGCATAATTTTCCTCCACGTTTTGATTATTTATTTTCTAACCCCTTGTTAGCATCTGAGGCGTTAGTGTATACTTTGTCCGGAAGACTCCTGATGTCTTCTAATACACCCTCGCTTGAATTATGCATCTTTGCGTGCTTAACAAGGTCTCTCTTCTCTGCAGGATATTCTGTGTCTTTTAAAACCCTCTGAACAGAATCCAGACTCGTTTGCATAACTTTCCTTACTGTTGCACAGTTTCGTTTGCCTGCTAACAGGCATTATGTGTTTGTTCCCTGTCAGAAGGGCTTTCTGGTGTTTTCATTTGTTCTGGCACCATATTTTCTGGTATTCAATAATATCATCGGCAAACTATCCTTTACATGGATAGCTCCTGGATATTTATGAACTACCTTAAATTGCTGGTCAGAAAATTCACTGCTCTTTTGGTTTCGGAGGTCTGGCATGTTCACTTTCCAGACGTTCGATTTCCTTGGTAACATCATAAGGGGGTGTTATACTCAATTTCAGGTATTCCCCTTAGAAGGTCCAGAACATCACTGCTTGCCTGCTTACCTTCGGCAAACTTTACAAGGTCATCTCTGCTTACAGGATAACCCATTCCTCTGCCGGTCATAAACTCATAAACCTGGCGCGGATTTCTTTTTACAAGTTCACCTCCATGAATTCAGGTAGCTATTGCCTTTCCCTATAAGTTGCCCACCCTCCATTGGAGTATTATGTAAGATATAATATAAAAAAGAATTCAACTCAAACGTTTGGTAGAAGATGATTATTTTAGTCTGGAAGCTTTTCGTTTTTTTTTATAATTAAAGAATAAACATACCTGTAAACAAAGGTTTTTGGTTAGCATCTATTGAAAGGCGTGCCCTTAAAGATAGCTTGATTTAAAACACGAGAACTAAGGAGAAAAGCTCCATCACAACGGCTACTGTTGCCGGAAAACTACTCCATCAGGAAATAAGTTTACCACATATATAGAAAAACTTTCTTGAAAGCTACTGAGGCTCAGAGTTAATAAATTAAAATAAATTTATCTGTATTCTGGCTTCAGTTCTATAATATAAAATTAACGATAAGCCGATCTGAGGGTAGGTGTCAAATTTTATTACTGGTCAGATATCAGGATTTATTTACATGTTATAAAAAATCAGGCAGAGCATTCGCCTGTTAATGAAAAGCCTTCAGTTACCTGGCATATAGAAAATATGCTTTCTTCTTTTAACTGAAAACCTTTAATATGAGATTCCCTAGATAAGAATCAGATCACTAACAGTAAACTCAGGAAAGAATAGATCAGACGTATTTTTATGATTGTAGAAAATTTTCTAATCCTTATACTTAGCCTCGTTCTTCTGGTCAAAGGTTCAGACTACTTTGTAAAATCAGCTTCGACCATTGCGGAAAAGCTGGGTGTCTCCGAGTTTGTTATAGGGCTGACCCTTGTAGCAGTCGGGACATCAATTCCGGAACTCGCTTCGTCGATAGCTGCTGCTCTCCAGCAGGCAAGCGGTATTGTAATAGGAAATGTCGTTGGGTCAAATATCGTAAATATAGGGTTCATTGTCGGGCTGGCAGCAGTTATCTCTCCAATAAAGACCGAAATCGAGATGCTCAGGAGAGATGGTTATATCATGCTTTTTGCAGCTATACTCTTCTTTGCTTTTGCCCTGAACAGGGAACTCTCGATTATGGAATCAGCCTTTTTCATACTTATCTTTATAGCCTATGTATTTTTCCTATTTGAGGAAGCCGAGAAATACGAGGGAAAGCTGCATTTCAAGGAGTTCGTAGTATACTTTTTTAAGTTCGAATATATAGTCAGCGCAAGGCAAAAGTTCAGTTGCATCAGAAATGGGAGCGCCAGAGATGAGGATTGCCCGCCCAGAGAAGGATTTGCAAAAGAGATTCTGATCCTGGTAGTCAGTTGTGCAGCAATTATAATCGGGGCAAGGTATTTTGTAGATAAGTCAATCTTCTTTGCAGAGCTCCTTGGGATTCCCGAAACCATAATAGGTACCACTCTTGTAGCAGTGGGCACTTCCCTCCCTGAGCTTGTGGTGACAGTAACTGCAGCAAGGCAGGGTTTCGGAAGTATAGCCCTTGGTAATATTATAGGCTCAAACATCGCAAACGTATTTTTAATTCTCGGACTTTCAGGGTTGATCTATCCTATAGCTGTCGATCAAATAAGTCTATTCTTTACAACTCCGGCTATGATTTTGATAAGCGTGTTACTCCTCGTGTTTATCAGCACTGGCTGGGAAATAAAAAGGTGGGAAGGAGTAGTTTTAATAGCCTTTTGTGCAGCTTTTCTTCTGGTGCTGTTCAGCATGGGTTGAGGAAAATAGAGGACTGAAAAATTTCTGGAAAACAGCCAGAGGTAAAAATTTGTGTTGGCTTTACGGAAAATTTCAAGTTTTTCACTATATTCTCTAATCAGGCGTTTTAACCGTTCCAGTTTTCCAGAATACTCCGAACTAATAAATCCGGTTAGAACCAGCCTGTGAAAAAAAATTAAAAACACGGTTCAGCCAATGTTACTCTTCTGCCAATCAAAGTAAACTCATCAATAGCCATATCAAAATCAGCAGAATGACCAATCCAAGAATTATTCTTAAAATCCCTGCCACTACCAATTTATATACCCCCTATTATTATATAAATAAAAAACAGATTTCATACAATATAAGTCTAGAGTATGCTTTGGGAAATTCCTCAGATGTTTATTAAATCCACAATAAGCATGGGTAGACCTGAAAACAAAGGAATTAAAAGATTATTATTAAAGAAAATCCACAATAAACATGAGTAGACCTGAAAACAAAGGAATTAAAAAATTATCATTAAAGAAAAACCTGAATATCATTTGCGAGTCAAATTGCCGGATTGTTTTTAAACCTATAACGCTTTCTAGCAGCATCCCACCTGCAGCCCCGACAAAAGCCTGAATAGGGGCCACAAAAAACAAAGACGCCAGAAAGGCGGCTATTATACCTGAGACTGTTCCTTCTACTGTTTTTTCCCCCGAATATGGCAGTTTATGCTTGCCTGCCAGTACGCCTGCAGCAGTTGCTACCGAGTCCCCGAAAGCAACTATCGCAATGGAAGCATACACGATTTCCTCAGGGAATAGTATATAGGAGAGGATTATGCCGCAAAGAAGCAGAATAGTCCCTTTAAACGGTATAGTCTGCTTCGAAGCCCTTCCCCACTTGCACAGGAAAGCAGATAATGAAAGAGGGAGCTTATCGAGGATAATGGCTACTGAGATAGCTACGTGAAAAGCAAGCAGAAACAGCAGGAGAGCCAGAGCCATATCTCCGGCTGCCCGGATTAAAAGAATTAAGATTACACCTGTCGACAAGTGTATTAACTGGCGCTCAACCTCGCCTTTAAGAACGGCTCTTTTATCGAGGTAATCGCACTTTAAATTCTGGGTGTACTCATTTGCCATGGAATCACTTTTCATTGACCTGATACTGGTATGGTACCGATCGGCCAACCCCAGTTAAAAATCGAAAGATAAAGAACTGAAACACAGCTTTATACTCTGGAATTTTGCTTAACAAACAAACATATTCTGAAATATATAAATATATACGAAATAAATTTATATTTTTGTGTCATGCAAAAATCCGGTTACTCGCCTCAACTCATCAGGGAAAAAATACTGGGCTCTATGCTAAAACATATTTTCTCCAAGGTTTTACTGAAAAACCTTTAAGGTACCTGCGTACCATGCCATTTTCGATAAAACCTTTTCTCAAAAGGTTTTACTGGAAAACCTTTAAGGTACCTGTGTACCCAAGAGCTATATTCTTCAATGTCCAGTAATGTTGGGGAATACAAATGCCAACTATAGTCCATTTTGACATTCCGGCAGACGATCTTGAGCGAGCAAAGAGCTTTTATTCAAAACTGTTTGGCTGGAAATTTGAAAAGCCCATAGAAACAATGGAATATTACCTGATTGACACAGAAGACCTTGAAGGAAAAAAAGGGCCAGGTGGAGGCCTTGGAAAAAGGGGAACTGCAGAACAGAAAATTACGAATTTTATAGGTGTCCCCTCAGTGGATGAGTACCTTGCGAAAATTGAAAAACTCGGAGGTAAGGTGCTCATGGCAAAAACTGCTGTGCCAGGCATGGGATATCTTGCAATCTGCATGGATACTGAAAATAACCCCTTCGGGCTCTGGGAAGAGAATGAGGAAGCCAGGTAATTTTAACCTGACCTCCTCCTTTTTAAGTATAGATTCGCCTTTTATAACTATTCAACCATAACTATTCAACCGGGCAAACCAACCATAACTATTCAACCGGGCAAACAGTATCCATGTCTATCTATATTAAGTCCGGATATATTAAGTCCGGATGAGCAGATTTTAATTAACTGATTTCCCTTAACTGCTTTTATTAACTCAACTTTACTTCTTCCACCAGTCAATAATCAGACTGTTAAGCCGATAAATCGGCATTATTCAACTGATTTTAGATAACGACATCGGAGGGATCATGTGCCTTAAAAACTGGAAACCGAACTTCAAAATATATATTTTATAACAGTTATATACAATTATAGTTTTATACTATTGCATTAAATTAATATTTATCTTATACAAGTGAACAATCGGGGACATGGGTAAATTCACTGAATCGCTGTAGGGGGTCAATATTAAAAATATTGTTAGTCAGGGACGTGGCATTAAATAATCTCACAAATTGCTTCAGGTAATTTTGTAATTGCTGATAGTAACTTGAGTGTGGTTATTGGCTGATATGTCAGACTCTGGCAATCCAGTACTAAAGACCTCTTTGCTCTGTTAGCTCTGCTTTTTACAGGAGAAAAACGCGATCAGTGAAATTCGCGCAAAAGCATGAAGAGTTAGAGGCTGATCTTCTTGCATTGCTGAAGCGTATTGGTTAACAGTGTTACTCAAATAAGATGAACATCAAGCTCGCCAGCTAAGGAAACAATAGAATCCAACAGTCAATAACTTAGAGACATTTTACTCGAGAGTTTAACGTCAAAAATACGAGAAGTTTGTGGGTTGATCTGATTTGACAGCGTGAGCCTGAGAAAAGTTAAGTTATCAAAAAGGCGCTGCATCAGACTGACCCAGCTTTTCTTCCTACGATGTGAACCAGTAACGGACAGAACGCGCAGATTCCAGCCTGCCCATGCTCTCTCTGACAGATCACGCAGATTCCAGCCTGTTCATGCTCTCTATTACTTGAAAGACGGAAAAAACCTTCGCAATGTCACGAGAAAAACCTAAAGAGGTAATGATATGAAGAATCAAGCACCGTTCCTGAACATCAGTAGTTTCGCTGTGGAGGAGGTAACTCAAGAAATTTTTGAGACTTCAACCCCTCCCAGCACCCCATTTTTATCTCTTTACGAATCTGAAGAAACCGGTGGCGTGATTGATCCGGAAACTGAAGAATACGTTCAATTTCTCAATGAACTTTACGACGAGGAATTCGATGAAGCTCTATACGGCCTGGTAAGCGAAGCTGCTTCCCTTTATGAAGTCCGCTTTACACATGAAAACGGAGATTCTAGAATTATCGGCTACGAAGCTGAAAGACTCCTCAACCAGCACTTTGCCCCGCTCATTACAGAATCCGAGGCTATGCTTGGGAGCCTGGAAACAGAACTTTCCCAGCGAGATATTAAAAGCCTTTCAGAATATGAAATTGGAGAAATCGTTGATAAGTATAAGCCTTCGATTGAACTCACTCCCAACTTTGAAAATTTTCTGGGAAGACTTAAAAAGGCAGTCAAGAAAGTAGCCGGCAAGGCTGTAGACCTTGCAAAAAAGGGAATCAGCGCTGCAGCCAAGCTTGGCATTGGGCCAATACTCAACAAGCTCAAGGCGCTTATCAAACCACTGCTTAAGCGAGTTGTTCAGACCGCAATTGGAAAATTACCCGTTCAACTCCAACCCATGGCTAAGAAATTGGCTGAGCGCCTTCCTTTTTTGAAGGAATTTGAAGAAGGTAATTATCCTGTACCAGAGGACACCGAGCTTTCAGAGATCTCACTGATTCAATATGAGTTCGACCAGCATGTTGCAAATGTACTTTTCGCCCACACTGAAGTTGAGCAGGATCTGGAAGTTTCCCAGGTACTGACTGAGCAGCAGATTCCTGATGTTTATCCCCTGGCTGAGCTGGACAATGCCAGGAATGATTTTGTTGAGAAACTGCAACACCTGAAGGAAGGAGAAGATCCCACTCCATACGTTGAAAATTTTATCCCAGCCATTCTTCCGGCTCTAAAGGTTGGAATCAGACTCATTGGGCGTAAAAAAGTCGTGGATTTTCTGGCTAAATTTCTGGGCAAACTCATACTGAAATTCGTCGGCCCACAGCATACCCCTGCACTCTCACAGGCGATTGTAGATGCCGGTCTGCGCCTCATCAATCTGGAAGCGACATATGAAGACGAGTCGCGTGCTGCTTCTTCGGCTGTGGCTGCTACCGTTGAAGAAACTGTGCGTCGTGTGGCTGAACTCCCGGACTATATTCTTAATGACCAGGAACTTCTCGAGGGCTTTGTGCTGGAAGCCTTTGAACAGGCTGCAGCTACAAATCTCCCACAGGTTCTTCCTGAGGAAATTTATCAAAAACGCCCTGACCTTGGAGAAGCAAGGAAACTCCGTGGCACCTGGATCACAATGCCTTCTGGGAGAAGGAAACGGTATAAAAAGTTCAGTCGCAAAATTCCGACCAGGCTTTCACCACATAAAGTTTCGGCTATCGAGACCTTTGAGGGTATATCTCTGGAAGAGTTCCTGGAAGAAAAACTTGGAGTTGCGCCCGGTGAAGAAGTCGAGGCATTTATTCACCTTTATGAAAGCATTCCAGGTACACGCCTGACAGATATCTCCCGACTGGAGGAAAACAGTACTGGATTGGATACTCAGGATGCTTATGAGCAACTCCATCCACTAACAACGGATGCAGCAGGACTTCTGCTAGGGGAACCAGAGTTGGGTAGAGATGTAGCCCCCAGGTATCTCATTGACCTTTACTCTACCACAGTTGGGCAGCGATTTTACTATCTTGAAATTCCCGGGAAGCGTCCTCTCATGACTCCAGTGGCGCCAGGGCAGACTAAAATGCGCCGTGCAACAAGCATAAGGGTTATTCTCAACTTTCCCAGGAACGAAATAGAGGTCCGCCTCTTCCTGAGTGAAATCCGAGCTCAAGAGATTGCCGTGAAACTTCGACAGCATACACACATTGGCACAGTTACAGCCCGCTTGCAAAGACCTGTTAAACGTGGGTTACGCCGCGCACTCACAGGTTCATCTGGGCGGCTGAAAATAGTTCACGAAGCCGTAACACCGGATCAATGGTCAAGTGCCTTCCAGCGGCTGCCTTCTCTGGTTCCAAGGATTCTCCTGAGCAAACTGGATGAGTGGGTTCTTAAAGGGATTTCAGACCATCTGAAGCAACATTCAGAGGCGTTCATCCAAGCTGCCTCAGACACCGCTGATGGCGTGACGCTCGTAGTTACCGTTGAAAATCCACCAGGGTTTCCACAGCTTCGTCAGGCTCTAAAAGGAAAAAGTCTCTCTCTTCCCAGCCTGAAAATGTCAGATGGCACACCAACTGTGAAAATAAGAGTTACTCCGGGGTACTTGCATGAGTGATCCAAATACTGCGGTCAGGACTCAGCTCGCCCGTCAGGTAGCTCACTGGACTGCCGCTGCAATGCGGCTTCAGAACCTGGATGATCTGGCATCGCCTTCTGCTTGGAACAGCCTCGAGCAATATCTCGGTTTGTCAATTCGGCAGCATCTAACCATGGTAGTAGAGAGATTAAAACGCGAAGCCATCTTGTTGCAAACTTCCCTTGACTCAGCCTTCTCTATAGCCGATCTATCGACCGTAAGGCGTCAATTACTGACCTTTCGCAAGCGATACCTGCGCGTTGAGGCGACACTGGACTTTTATGCTGATGCAATTAGCACCCGCACAAGTACGAAAATGGCAGGTCTTCTGAGAGCCTGTGATACTCTTGCGCACCGGAGTATGGCTCAAATTCTTGATCAGCTTGGAAAGCCGACACCGATAGCACTCACCTATATTGATAAAGGCTTGGGAGCTTCGATTCTGAAAGCTGGTCTGCGCCTCTGGGACGAGACAAGCCTGAATCCTGTCGCAGCCATCAAAATAACCCGGCATAACTTACACCGTCCGACTGCTCTGATTCACGAGGCTGGTCATCAAGTAGCACATATCACAGGCTGGAGTGAAGAACTTTCTAAGGCTCTTACAGCCGGTCTTACCGATGCACCAGCAGGAGTCCCAGAGGCATGGGGGAGCTGGGCGTCGGAAATTGCTGCGGATGCTTTTTCTTTTGTACACACGGGCTATGCAAGTGTGGCTTCTTTATACGATGTGGTGGACGGTGGAGAGTCAGTAGTTTTTCGACACCCTCCAGCCGACCCACATCCCATAGGCTACCTTCGAGTGCTGCTTGGTGTGGAGATGTGCCGGCAGTTCTATGGAGCAGGTCCCTGGGATGACCTTGCCCTTGCCTGGACTCAACAATATCCTCTGCAGAGAGCATCAGGCACATCCGGGCAGTTACTCAGGGAATCTGTGCCTCTGCTCCCGAGTATTGTCAATATCACGCTGCGCAAGCCCATGCAGTCTTTCGGTGGACGTCCGCTCGTTGCACTGATCAATCCCGAACGTGTAAAACCGGAAGCGCTTCTGGCACTGGAGCGACAGCTTGGCGCTGCGCTGTATACCTCAATGCACTGGATCTGGACTGAGGCTTTGCGCCTGTTAGCTCTTACGGGCTTGCGGAAAGCGACATCGGTTGACCGTACAACTGAGACAATAAAGTTACAGGAACAATGGATGCTAAGACTTGGCGGCGCTTTGCAGGCCGCTTAACGGTTTACAATAAACTGAGGAGACCAGACTATGACAGAAAGTACTGTAGAAATCGCCCAGAAAGAATTCAGCGTGATTCGGGATCTATTGCTTGTGCCATTAAAGCCGGATTCGAGAAATGAAGAGCTTCCCAGCCACAGAAAGTGGAGAAGTGGATGTATTCCTTTAGGGCTTCCAGATTTAGTGCCTGTTAAGCCATCTTCTGATAGAGAAGGCTTGGAGAGTTTCTGTAATCTGAGAGAGGGGGAGGAAGGAGAGAAGCTGCTGGTGGTTACTGTAGAGAACAGAGGCAATGCGACTGCACCTCAATCTACTACCAGAGTGACCTTTGTTGACTTAAGTAACTTCAATATTAGTGAGACCAGCGACAAAACCACACCGGAAATTCCAGCAGGCAAATCCGTTGAACTCGAGTTTGATATGCAAAGATGCTCCAGTTCGAATTGTCTGTTTATTATAACTGTCAATGCTAAATTTGAGATCGATGAATCCGATTTGACAAACAACGTAGCCATTGGGCTGTGCAGACCCGGCCCGCTCTGATAGAGAAATAGAAAGAGATGGAGGATTAAAATATGTTTAGACGTTTTGCAGGCAAAATCCCTGAGGGAGCTTTAGCCCTCTTTAAATGTCATCCGCTGGAGTTGACAACGTTACTGGAAGTAGCCTGGAAGAGCAGAGCTCACGATGCTGCAAAGGTTTTAGGACATCCAGGTCACAGGAGTGATATCCTTCCAGTACCCGATTTTTGGCTTAATCCGATGAGTAGGGCAGCCAGCATCGAGCCTCCTACCGGTTCGGAAGCCGTAATAAGACCCTTGCCGCCAGTAAATCCCTTGACAGGTACGACTCTGGAGAATGCTCTCAATTTCTCCCAGGATCCGACGCAGCGCCGTACAGTCCTGTGGGATCACCTGATCTATGCCTACATGGTTGAGAATACCAGGATTTATGAGATTTTCCGCCGTGTGCTGTACGAGTTCCTGTATGGGGAAAAGCTGGGAGTCCCATTGCCAGATGCACAGCATTGGCTGCGAAATACTGAAGAGTTGTTCTACAGAGATCCTCCGTCATTCTTTATTACCAGCATTACCAGCGACATTCGGGGAGACCTGCGCGCTAATCGACGGAATGCCTATCAGCGGATGTTTGGTATGGATCTGAACCACGGCACTGAAGACGGCAAACAATATCCCTATGTCAGAGCCGAAGCAGCAAATAATGAGTTTGTTCCCACATTCGAGGAGTTCCTTAGAGAGGTCTGGATCGGAATTGAAAACTTAAAAAACGGGATCGGACCTAATCCTACCGACGATGCCAAAATCGCCGATCTTGCCGAGAAGCTGCACGACATGCTCACTACGCGCAGGATAAATGGTAATCTGTCACGTGAAGAATTTGTCTTTGTCTCGATGATGTCCTGGTTCCACCTGACCGTGGAGTTTGATTCTCCAATCGTCGTATCACTAAGGGCAGAAGCTTCAAGTCCTGAACAAAGGCTCTTCAAGATTGCACAGCGGGTTGGATTACCGGCTCATGGTCTTTCCAAGAGCTACTTCGATATTGCGGATCCTATTTCAAGAGTTCTTATATTGATTGAGACTGGCGCTTACAATACTCCAGCAGCCGCGTCCGCTTTTTATAAAGAAGGGTTCCTCCAGGACGCCATGAAAACTATCATCCGGCACTGGTCTATAATCACCGGACGCGAAATGAAAGCCAGGAAAGTTACGACAACATAAGACCGACCAGCTCTGACAATCCGGAGGAATTTCGCCATGCCTTCAAAGGATAAGCAACGCGAGGATTCGCCCTTCCTCTCAGGGGGCGACCTTGAGATTCCCTTTCTTGACAGGGAGCTTTTTGTCAAGGAGGTTGAGCCAGAGTTAGAAGCACACCTTGAGACACTAATTAGCGAGAGCCCATTTACGCACGCGTTCGAAGAGAGTCAAAGGAAAATCTTTGAGCCAGAAATTTATGAGGAAGTTTATGAAGAAATAGAAGAGCCGGAGATAGAGAGCTTTTACGAGCGTGAAGCTGAACCTCAAGAGGAAGATTTTAAAGTGTGGGATGATACCTTAGAGCAACCCTACGCGAGAGAGTTAGAGGTCACCGAGGCGGATGAACTGGAAGATGAACTCTTTGGGGAAGAACGGGCTGGCGCAGACAATTATCCGGCGGACGAAAATGAAATCTACAGTGAGAAAGAATTTTCAGGTTTTGATTACGGCACTGATGAATTCTATTACCCGGACGAAGGTGCATATGCTGAAGTAGATAGGGAGAGTTTTCCCGAAGAGAAGTTGTCTATCCCGCAACCGATGTGGGTCGAACCAGAGGAAACCTGGATAGAGCCGGAAGAAAAAGAAGGAATATACCCTTTAGAAGAAACGGTATACGAGGAAGAAAAACCATTACTGGACGAAGAGTTTTTTATTCAATCTGAGGAAGAAGGTATCAACTGGCCGAGTTTCGAGTCTGAGCAGGGTCCTGTAATACCTACCTACATCACAGAATTTGCCACAAATTTGGGAAAAGAATGGTCAAGGCTCAGGAACGGTTCGCCATCCGCTGGGGAAATAACTAAGTGGCTTCTGCAGGATTACCAGGACACTCTGGAGGGTGCCCGTCTCAGGTGGAAGGATAACTATAATAAGGGAAAATACACGGTTGAAGCTATTGGCCGGGCCTGGGTCATAAGTCGCCAGGAGAATATGAAATTTCAGATTTCTTCTTTGTCCGGTGGCACCAAACCTTTACTGAATTTTAAGCCACCTGCAGTTTCGGTCACAATGGTTTCCAGTAAGCTAATCAGTGGCAGCAGTAAGGCACCGGTAGCACCCATTACAGTAAAATTTGTCGAAGAGCTACGCCTGCGATATCGTAAACCCCTGGATATATCAAATTACCGGGGACATGGCGGAGGAAGTTTCCTAAACCGGGGCTATTCTCTTGATTTATTTCTTAAAGGGTTAGATGAACGAAAGTTTTACCCGTATAAAGAGGCTATTGAGTTCTTGAAGGCGCTTAAAGAGGCTGCCAGAGCAATTCAGGCAGAGTGGCGGGTAATTTATAATGATTTTTCTGTGGCAAAAGCTATTAACCAGGAGACCGGTCGTGAGAATGTTATTTTTGTAGGCAAGGCAGTAAAGGACAAAAACAACAGGGTTATTGGCCTGAATTGGCACGGACCGGATCCTCTAATTCTTCACTTCCATCTTGACCTTGCCCCCGGCGCAAGCATTTCGGCGGGGGACATTAGACCGTCTGCAACGCCCGTTACACCCGTGACGCCCACTTCCACAATAACTGCTCCCGCAACGTCTGTTCCAAAGCCGTCACAAAGTGCAGCTAAACCAGCTGCTGAACTGGTGCGATTTGCGCAGCGAGTACTGAACGCAGCCGAGGGAGAACGGCTTAATCCGGATGGGGACCTTGGACCTCTTACAAGGGGAGCACTCGAGCGCTTTCGCAGAAAATACAGCCTTGGCACTGGCGGCGTGCTCGATTCTAAGACAGAAATTGCCCTTGTCCAAAGGGCATTTGAAGAGCTTGCTCAGCAGTCGATATTCGCCCAGCTTGGCTTTTTAGATGCGCGCACGAAAGAGACCTTATCAAAGTTCAAGTCCGAACGTGGGCTTGGTTTCAATGCGACGATTGATGCGGCTACACGCGCGGCGTTAGCTGACGCAGTGACACGGCGCCTGACTCCGAAGCCTCCTGCACCCAGCTATTCAAAGAACGCAGCCGCAGGTGGAATTAAGGTGAGCGATAAAGTGGTCTCCATGGTTGAACAGTATCGCCCGCTTGTAGAGGCGGCAGCTGCGAAATATGGTGTAGATTCGGCGCTTATCCGTGGCATTATCGCAGCTGAATCAGGAGGCAACAAAGATCTCGTCGCAAAGAGTGGATATACCGGTCTGATGCAGTCAGACAAGGGTGAAATTTACAAACAGCCCGCGGTGTCCATTGACTCAGGCACAAAGAAACTCCGTGACTTTCGCATCATTATGGAGAATGTGCTGAAAGAACGTGGTAAGCGTTATGACCAGCTTCCGGAAGCTGAGCAGCTTCGTTTGCTCGCCCTTGCTTATAATGCAGGGCCTGTAACCGTAGCCAAGGCGCTGCAGTACGCCGCAGATTCTGGGAATCCCGAGCGCTGGCTTGATGGCGAACACTACAAGCGGGCATTGTTGTTCACCGGGGCGTACAGCCTTAAACAGGCAGAAGCATCTTGCCTCAAAGGTATGGACCCATTGGAAAAGAAGTCACGTATGGAAGAAGCGGTGCGCGTCTGGAATCAGTGGCGTATAGGCACAAAAAAGGTTAACTGGCGGAAACTGCAAGATCCGCCACTCTGGTCGAGTGTCTCGGCAAGTCTACCGCCGTTTATCGTGTGCGCCATTGAATTTAAACATCGCAACAGTCCAAAATATGCTGAAAAGATCATGGCGTATCGAGCCCGTTTTAAATCACTCTGATTACCTTTTTATATGATTCGTGAGTGACTTGCAGATACAGGGAAAGTCAGGTGATTTTCAATTAGATTCATATTCCCTTGAAAAATGAAAAAAACGGAAAAGAAACTTATCCCATTTCTTTTATTGCCGGTAAAACATCTTTCCCATAGGCTTCAAGAAAAGCTACCTGGTCTGAGGCTGCCGAATGGAAATAAAGGTGTGTGAAACCCAGGTCAATATATTTTTTTGCAAATTTAATATGATCCTCAGGATCTTCCGAAAAGCAAGACTGTTTTCGTATTATATCAGGACCCACAACTTGCCCATTCTGAGCAGACATCTCGGGAGTGTAGATTTTATTCACGAAAAGGGCAGGTATAAATGCTCCAGCCCAGTACTTCATGACATTCTTAATAGAAGCTTCAGGATCAGTTCCATAGTCAACAAAAAGCTCCACTGCCTTTGGCAGGTTTTCCGGGCTCTTACCCGAGTCTTTAGCTCCTTTTTCAAACTCGGAAAGAATTTGCTCATACACCTGCATATCCGGTTTTCCTCCTACGGTTAAAAGGCCATCCCCATAGTAGCCTGCAACATAAGCGCTTTCGGGTACAAGAGAAGAGATATAGATCGGAATGTCGTTTTTAGGCAGCGTATATAATTTGGCTTCCTTTGTCCGGTAGTAACACCCGTCAAAACTGATTTTCTCCCCTGTCCATAAGTCACGAATAAGTCCGATTGCCTCAATCATTCGTATCTGGCGTTCATCATATTCCGGCCATTCGAGAGTTACGGAATACTCGTTTAAAGCTTCCCCTGTTCCAACTGCAAGATAGGTACGCCCTCCGGCAAGCGAGGACACAGTTGCTGCAGCCTGAGCAATAATAGCAGGGTTATAGCGCAGAATAGGGCAGGTCAGACCTGTTCCCAGTTCTATGCTCTTAGTACGCGCAGCTGCCGCACCAAGCCAGCTCCAGATAAAGCAGGACTGTCCATTCTCACTCCAGGGATGGAAATGGTCACTGGCAGCAATACTTTCAAAGCCTGCCTTCTCAGCAGTTATAACCTGCTCAAGCATTTCCGATGGAGGAAACTGTTCAGGTGCAATTTTATATCCTAGTTTAAGCAATCTAACCCCCCATTGATTTGTTCGTAATTCAAAAATTACAGATCATATTAGATAATCGTATTCAGACTCAAAAAATCCTTATTTCGTCGGATTCATTTTTCATATAGAGTTCATTTTCCTCGAAAATAAACTTATGAAAAAAGGAAAATGAGTACAAGAAAACAGAAAAATAGGGAGAAAAAAGCAAAAAAAGGAAAAAAGGAAGAAATATAGTAAGGAAACGAAAAAAAAAGAATAAGAAAGAAATAATAAGAGAAAAAGATGGAAAAAGGAAAAAAAAGAAGAAAAAGAAGAGAAAAGAGTCCAAAAGTGAAGGTTCAGAGCTTAATCCACAAGTGTGAAGTACATTCTTCTATTGCTTTTCCCTTTGTTCTGGAGTTTTGTGATCTTTATACCCTTTATTTCCTCAGTGTTTTTAACGTGAGTTCCTCCGCAGGCTTCGATTGTCACTCCTTCGATTTCGACCATACGGACTTCTTTTATTTCATCAGAAAAGCCTTTCGCCAGCGTGGTTAACCGTGAGAGTTTTTCTTCGGCTTCTTCACGGCTTACAATATAGAAATTAACAGGATTTTTCCGGGCTATAAGGTCGTTGGCAATTTTCTCATAATCAGCAAATTTATCCCTATCAAAAGTCTCAAGGCTGAAATCCACCCTGCTCTGATCAAGCCCAAGCTGGTTTCCTGTTATCTGGGCTCCCGCCTCTTTCTCAATTACGTTCGCGATTACATGAGTTGCCGTATGCATGCGCATATGCCTGTAACGGCGATCCCAGTCTATGAATCCTTTTACTTTGTCCCCTGCTTTTAATCCACTTAAGAAAGCCTCGCCATCTATCTCATGACTGATATCTCCATTGAACTTCCCCACATGCAGGACATTAAATTCAGCGCCATCAGATTCACGGATTAACTTTCCTGTATCACTGGGCTGTCCCCCGCTTTCAGGGTAAAAAGCGGTACTATCAAGGACTACAAATTTATCATCCGTCACCTTTTCGACAGTTGCTTCGAACTCTTTCAGGTAACAATCAAGGAAGTAAAGCGCCTCTGTCATTGTCAAACCTCTTTTTTAAGCTCATCAAAGATAGATAAAAACTTTCAGAATACATAAAATAACCGAAATCGCTGTACTGCAAGCGTTGCGCCGCTTGACCACGTCGTCACGCCGTTTTCACTCAAGCTTTTTCTCAAAAGGTTTTTGATCAAACTTTTTTCTAAAAAGTTTGCGCTCAAGCTATTTTTTTCAAAAGGTTTGTCAGAAGTTTATTTTTACATTGCTGTCGATTGAACTGACGTTAGCAAGAAGGTTTTCTTTTTTCTGTTCGAGTTCTTCCTTTAAAGCGGCAAGTTTCTTTTCGGAATCTTCAATGTCATCTTCAAGCAGGCGAGCCCTGCTCAGAAGTTCGGCTTCCTTACGCTCGAGTTCGACCAGTTTTCCGGTATCAAAACCTTCGATTTCAGCTTTTTTTGTCTCAAATTCCTTCAGGGCTTCAAAATACTCATTTTTTCGTTCGGGAAAGCCTGTGATTGCAGCTTTGACCTGTGACAGAGCTTTTTCCTTTTTCTGGGTCTGCATATCCAGGGCATTGTCCTCAAATACTTTTTGAAGCTCAGGGAAAAAAGAAGGATCAACTTTTACGGGATCTTCAAGGCAAATATCAAGCTGCTTCTTTACCTCCGGCTTTAGGGTGTATCTACCGCTTTCATGAAGTTTTTTAATTCTTGAGAGATGACCAGAAAGCGGAAGGATAAGAGAATTCAAGCCTGCCTCGACTTTCCTGAGTTTTTCCCTGGCTGCGGAAAATTCTGCTTCCAAGTTCTGTAATTTCTGCCAGGCAGCTCCTTTTTTGAAATCCTTAAGAGCCTGGCTGGCTTCGGAAGCTTCTGCTCTCAAATTCTGAATTTTTCGGTTTCTGGATTCGAGTTCCAGTTCTCCGGCTGCTATAGAAGCCGAAAGCTCATTTATTTCTTTAATAACCGAGTTAGCTGCTTCAATAGTATCTATTTCCTTTTTATTTACCAGAATTACCTCTCTGAGCGCGTTAAAAACCCTACCCACGCTGGCAAGGCTTTCACTAACCTCTTTTGATTCCTCGGGAAAAACAACACGGGTATACCTGAAACTTCGGTTCATATTCTCCAGGCAAGTATTAAGATTCTGTGTAGCTGCTCCATAGAAGCTTTCCAGAGCTTTGAAATCCCTGTTTTCCTGCACCCTGATTTTATCTATCAACATTGTGACCTGCTTTGTCACATTTTCCCTGTTGCTTTTGGCTCGCTTTACAGCCCTTATATCAAAATCTCCCTCGACCCTGGCTTCTGCAAGCCTTGAGTTACTTTCCTTGAGCTCCAGAAGTGAAGCATCAAGTTCTCTCAAAAGGCCGGATACATCCTTTTCTACTCGGGAAGATATCTTTTGAGACCTGGAATCTAGCCATGCAGGCAGGTCTTCAAAATTGATTTCCTTGAGACCAGTTTCCTCACTGGAATTTTCTTTTTTTCCGAAGAGCTTCTTAATCCACTTCAACCTTAACCTTCCCTGAATTTGACAAAATTAATTAAATCATGAAATTTACATAGATTTTTCTCTAATTCTGTATATTTTTGAAACTTGTTCTATGAAAGATTTATTCTGTAAAAGACTTTCCGGATTAAAGTCAGAATAGAGAAAACGCTATATTTCTACAGATACTTATAAAAGAAATTAAGTGCATTTTATACTGACTTCAAAATTGACCAGTATAATCTTGAACTTTACTTTATAAGTATATTCTTTATAAGTTCCACTCTTTATAACATCATTCGGCAACACTATTAAAACCGTTTTTGAGTTTTTCCGCTATCGGGCGCCAGAAGCGAGGAAGGTAAAAATGGGTTATGAGATAATGGAGAAGGTAATTCCGTATACCGGGTTAACAGTATCGAGGCTGATTTTCGCACTTATAGTGCTCATTGCAGGATTCCTTTTAACAAAGTACATTACTCGCGTTTTCAAAAATGCGATACAGAAAACAAATATTCCGGATCTCACCATTCAGTTTCTTGTCCGTTTATTAACTGCACTCCTTTATGTGATTATTATTCTTGCTTTTTTAAAAAGCCTTAATTTTGACGTGGACAGTTATATAGTAGGAGTTTCTGCAGTAATAGGCCTGGTTCTTGGCCTGGGCATGCAGGATACCTTCACAAACCTGACTGCTGGAGTGTGTGTTTCAGCAATAAGACCTATCGATATGGGAGAGACTGTGACCGTAAACGGACAGACAGGGAGAGTAAGGGCTGTAGGGATTATGTCAACCGAACTCCTTACCCCTGACAACCAGCTCATAACAATCCCCAATAAGCTGGTCTGGGGAAATTCCATTGTTAATATGACACGTATGCCCACAAGAAGAGTTTCTGTGGATGTAGGGATAAGTTACTCCTCAGACCTTGAAAAAGCCATTGAGATAGCACTCGACCTTATGAAAACACATCCCCTTGTCCTTCATGATCCTGAGCCTTCAGTAGTGACTACCGAACTTGCTAATTCTTCGATAAATTTGCAGCTCAGGGCCTGGGCAAAGACCAGAGACTTTCCAGCTGTAAAAAATAGTCTGACCGCAGGCATATTTGAGGCATATAGCAGAGAAGGAATCGAGATTCCATTCCCCCAGATGGATATAAACATAAAAGAAATTAAACCGAGAGGAATTAAACCAGCAGAAAGCGGAAAACATACAATAGAAAAAGATATAACGATACAGGGAGAAGGGCACGGAGAAGAAGGATTATATTAACAAAAGCATCTTTTAAATGACCTGTCTTCACCTGCCTCCACATTAATACCATTTTATTAACACGTTACATGGAACATTGCAGTTATTCTGCCCTCGAGTTCGTTCCAGCGTTCAATTGCCCAGGGAGTCGGAAAAAGTTCCACGCCGCAATTCTTCTTCCTGAAAAAATCTTCAGCTTCTTCCGAAAGTTTCACAAAACCCGTCTGTCCGGTTCCTATAATAAGTTTTTCAGTTCCTTCTTCATAGATGTACTTTGCTTCCTCAAGTGAGACTTTGTGAGAGGTCCCATACAATTCCTTTGATAGTTGTTTTTCTCTTTTTTCAACCTGACCATTTAGGCGAATGAGTATGTCGTATTCATAGGTTTTTCCATCTACAGTAATCGAACCAAAACTGGTGGAATCAATCTTCGGTTTCATGATTTACCTCTTAAATAAAAATGAGAATGAGACTTAATATTATACAATTGTTTACACACTTCATATACGTATGGTTTGCACAAACTTATGCTAAGTGTTAAGCACATATTATGTGCTTAGATCACATATACGCAGATTATGAGCTTAGATCACGTATACCCAGATTATGTGCTTAGATCACGTATACCCAGATTATGTGCTTAGATCACATATACTCAGATTATTACATGGTTATGTTATCGCATGCTTGGACTCTCCCTAGCTACATAAAATAACAAAGGGATTCGGCAGATCGTAACGGGCTTCACATAATTGAAGAAACCGTAGACTACCGAAGGGTAAATTAAAAATATACAAAATGAAGTTATAGAAATAAATTAAAGCTGCAGCTATTTTATTACGATTTGCCAAAAATACTCTTAAGAGTTGAATTCACCAGGCCGACTGCGCTGCAGGTTGCAGGTGTGCCCGCAAGTGGGTTAAGCATAACGAAATCGTGTATGGTTCCCATGTATCGAACGGCTGTAACATTGACACCTGCCTGGATCAGCTTATGGGCATAGGCTTCGCCCTCGTCGCGAAGGACATCATTCTCATCAGTAATAATAAGGGCTGGAGGCTGTCCTTTGAGCTGCTCAATCGAAGCTTGAAGCGGGGATGCTGTTGGCTGCTTGCGTGCTTCTTTATCGGGCAGATAATTGTCCCAGAACCACTTCATTGCTTCACGGGTAAGCCAGATTCCGGTTGCAAACTGCTGATACGAAGGAGTATCGAAATTCGCATCCGTAACAGGATAGAACATTACCTGATAGGCAATTTTCGGTCCGCCCCTCTCCTTTGCCAGCAGGAGGACAGCAGCCGCCATATTTGCCCCTACGCTGTCGCCAGCAACAATTAACTTTGAAGTATCCAGGTTATGATCTTTCCCGTTCTCTGCAATGTATTTTGTCGCTGCATACGCCTCTTCTATCGGTACTGGATATTGTGCTTCCGGAGATGGCGTGAAATTAACAAATATAACTGCAACATTGGCTCCGACAGCAATTTCCCGGATTAAACGGTCATGTGTGTTTTTATCCCCAAGCACCCAGCCGCCCCCGTGGAAGTACATCACAGCAGGCAGGATCTCTTTGTTTCCTTCTGGCCTGACTATCCTGATTGAAACCTGTCCTTTAGGGCCGACCGGAATTTCAAGGTCTTCAATATCTGCGGGTAATTTTGCTACCTCAACCGCCTGTAAGTCTGAAAGGACTTTACGGGCTTCTTTCGGAGAAAGCTCATAGATCGGTGTTCCACCCTGCTTGTTTACATTTTCTACAAATGCTCTAGTTGCTGGTTCAAGTAAGTTAATGATCTTATCGATCTGATTCATACCGAAGTCCCCCTGGCTTGCTTTAACCCTAACGAATCTCTGGCGTTAGCAGAGAACGTGAAAGCAATAGCAAAAAGTTATCCATTAACATGTAAGTGATATTATATATTTGAGCCAATATTTATGAACCTGATGGAGAAAAGAGCCCAGAAACCAGATCTTATTAATATCACTTATCCTGACAGAAATGAGGGCTAGTTATAATTTAGATATGGAAAAAAGTTAAAAAATGAAAGGTAAGCCCTCCGAACGCAAAAATTCTAAATATACATGGAAAGCTCAGTCGACTATTCCGCCTGTGTTTGCAGAGTGTACAGAACGCTGGTACCTTGCAAGGTAACCTGTAACTTCCTTTTTCAGTGGTACAAAAGCAGCCTTCCGTTGCTTAAGCTCTTCTTCTGAAACTTTCAGGTTAAGGATTCTCTCAGGAATATTGATTTCTATCATATCCCCGGTTTTTACCAGGGCTATTGGTCCTCCTTCACTGGCTTCTGGAGAGACGTGCCCTATACATGGCCCGCGAGTGCCTCCAGAGAAGCGTCCATCAGTAACCAGAGCTACTGACTCCAGCAAACCCATGCCTCCGATTGCGGCGGTAGCTGCAAGCATTTCCCGCATACCGGGACCCCCTTTTGGACCTTCATAGCGGATGACAACAATATCTCCGGGATTTACCTCGCCTGCAAGGATGCTTTCCATAGCATCTTCTTCACGGTCATAAACCCGCGCGGGGCCTGTATGAACGCGCATTTTCGGATCAACGGCTGCCTGTTTAACAACCGAGCCGTCAGGGGCGAGGCTACCTTTAAGGACTGCAATTCCTCCCTCGGCATGTATGGGCGCTTCAAGAGTTGCAATTATTTCTTTATTGAGCTTCGGGTTAACAATCTCAAATTCGCTCAGATTTTCCCCGATAGTTTTGCCATTCACTGTAAGCTGATCCAGATAGAGTTTGGAAGAAAGTCTCTGCATGACTGCCTGAACTCCACCTGCTCTGTCAAAATGCAGCATGAAATTCGGGCCGCCTGGACGCAGTGAGATTAGATGGGGCGTTGTCCTGCTCAATTCGTCAAATTTCTCAAGAGGAAGAGTCAGCCCGAATTCGTGGGCAATGGCGGGTAGGTGCAGAGTTGTATTTGTGCTTCCTCCAATCGCCATATCAACCATTATAGCATTTTCAATGGATTTGAAGTTGACAATCTTTCTTGGAGTCAGGTTCTCACGGACCATCTCAACTATGCGCTCGCCCGATTCCTTGGCAATACGTACCTTTTTTGCGTCTACTGCATGGGCCGTTGCACAGCCCGGAAGGCTCAACCCCAAAGCTTCAGTCATGCAAGCCATAGTATTTGCGGTAAACATCCCTGCACAGGACCCGGCTCCTGCACAGGAAAGGTTTTCAAGCCTTTTTAGGTCAGCCTCTGAGAGTTTACCTGCCCTATACGCTCCCACACCTTCGAAAACTGAGATAAGGTCTGTATATTTGTCGTCGACATAACCCGGAAGCATAGGCCCTCCGGTTACAACAATTGCAGGAATATCAAGTCTGCCTGCTGCCATAATATGGCCTGGCACAATTTTATCGCAGGAAGGGATAAGGACAAGACCGTCAAACTGGTGGGCTTTAACCATAAGCTCTATTGTGTCTTCAATAACCTCTCTGCTTGGAAGGGAATATTTCATGCCCTCATGTCCCATTGCGATTCCGTCACATACCCCTATAGTATGGAATTCAAAAGGAACTCCTCCGGCGTTCCTGATTCCGGCTTTCACGGCTTCTGCAAGTTTATTCAGATGGATATGACCAGGAATTATGTCGTTCCAGGAATTTACAACTGCGATAAACGGCTTCCTCATCTCGGAATCTGTTACCCCTGTAGCTTTCAGAAGTGAACGGTTGGGAGCACGTTCCGGTCCTTCTTTGATAATAGCACTTCTCATTGCAAATCTCCTAACAGTTTAATGATGAGAGTTAAGTATAATGTATAGGTAGGAAAAAAACCTCATAGTATAAACAGGTTGGGGAAAAACTGCAAAAAAAGAAGGGGAAGATACCGGAACGTTTGGAGAAAAAGAGCCGGAAGGCTGGATGAAAGATAATCAATATGACTGATACAGTGAATCAATATGACTGATACATTGCGACCAGAATAGAAAGCCTGCCTGAAAAACATAAGTAAAAGATTTGGCAGGAAAAACTGTTTTCGAATAATATATAATCCAGTAGAGGACAAAAAGTCTTATCTGAGCTGCGAAAATTTCAGCATTTTGCACAAAAGGGTAACATATTATAAAAATATCCAAATATTTATATACTCAATCATAGTTTTGAGCCAGTAGCATGGTGAACGGGCCTGCTCTAGACCACAATTTACAAGATCACACCCGAAAAACGAACACAATTTAAAAGCAATCCGGCAGGACTATACCCGTTCACAATTTATTCTATTTTTAATCTAGTAAACACACATAGTTTTTACATAAGTCTTTAATTTGAGTTCTGTATAATCAGAACCCTTCTTAACAGGTTTTAATGGATTTCTGAAGCAGTCTCATACCCATACAGGAGTAAGGATTCTTACTACTTCCCAGGATATATAAAATTTAATTACGAAATAGAGCCTGATATATGAAACCTAATTTTTAAGAATTATAAACTGACCTGTCTAGAGCTATGAGCATTTTACATTAATATAAATCTGAAAATAGGGGTAGGGTAACCAAGAAAACGAAGTTTAATGGAAACGTAATTATATAAATGAAATATAGATTAAAAGAAAAGAGCACAGGAGAAAGTGGATACTACAGAGCGCTGTACAGGTGGTTAAGAAGTGGATGAGAGTTCGAAGGGTAAAGAAGCTTTAAATGTGAATTTCCAGACTGCTAGCAATGGAAACAACTTGAGAGGTGAGGCTCTCCAGGCTACTCTGGAAAGAGAGGAAACCCTGAGGATGATGATTAACAACAGCCATGTAGTGCTCTTTCTATGGAAGAACGAAAACAAATGGCCTGTAGAGTTTGTCTCCGAAAACGTGGCAAAATTCGGGTACACGACAGAAGACTTCACTTCTGGCAGGGTGGGGCATAAAGACATAATATATTCAGCGGATCTTAATAGGGTTGAACAGGAATTTGAGAAAAGAGTAAAAAGCGGAGTTTCTGCGTTCGGCATAGAGTACAGGATTGTTACGAAAGCAGGAGATGTGCGGTGGATAAACGAAAGAACATTTATTCAGAGAAATGCAGATGGAGAAGCAACACACTTCCAGGGAGTGGTGCTCGATATCACCAAACGGAAGAAAAGCGAAGAAGAACTGGAAAAAACCCTTAAGATGCAGCAGATGCTGACGACGGCAATTAATAACAGCCCCGCGGTTGTTTTTCTATGGAAAAATGAGAAGTACTGGCCTGCAACTTTTGTTTCAGAAAACGTGATACAGTTCGGATATACGGTTGATGATTTTCTATCACAGAGAATTCAGTACGGGCGAATAATACACCCTGATGACCTGAAAAGAGTAGAAGAGGAGCTTGAAAGGAATATTCAGAAAGGAGAGGTAAGCTTCAATTCGGAGTACAGAATTTTTACGAAAGCTGGAGACTTATTATGGGTAAACGAGAGAACCTTTATCCAGAGAGAAAAGGATGGAAAGGTAGCCTGCTTTCAGGGAATAGTACTGGATATAACCCGCAGAAAGAAAGCTGAGAATGCCCTTAGGAAGTCACTCGAGATGCAGAAAACGCTGAGAACCATAATTAATAAAAGCCCGACAGTAGCTTTTTTATGGAAATATGCAGAAAACTTGCCTGTAGTTTTTGTGTCTGAGAATATAACGCAGTTCGGATACTCGGTAGAAGACTTCCTTTCTGGAAATATACTTTATGGGAGTATAATCCACAAAGATGATATCCGGGCAGTCGTCGAAAGTCTGGCACGCTCAGTAAGAGAAGGATATGATTCTTTCGAGATGGAATACAGAATTTTTACGAAAGATGGCAGAGTACGCTGGGTTGAAGAGCGAACATTTATCCAGCGAGACAGTAAAGGCGAGGCTACCCATCTTCAGGGAGTAATTATAGATGTGACTGAGAGAAAAGAAGCTGAGAAAATGCTTGATATCCAGAGGGAACTGGGTGTATCCCTCAGTACTACATGGAATCTTCAAGCCATGCTCAACAAGATCCTTGATGCCTGCCTGACTATAGAAGGGATAGATGCTGCAGGCATATATTTGAAAGATGAACTCCTGGACCAGATTAATCTGGTTGCACATAGGGGGCTTTCTTCAGAATTCGTGAGAAGCGTTTCGACATACAGGGCAGATTCCCCTGAAGCGCAGCAGATCTGGACCGAAAAGCCGATTTACAGGATGGACTTTTTTTCAGACAAAATGGCAGACATTATCAGGAAGGAAAAAATCACTGCTGTAGCCGTGATCCCCATGAAGCACCGGGGAGAGATTATAGGCAGCCTTAACTTTGCTTCTCATACAATAGACCGAATTCCCCAGCATGTGCGCAATTTCCTTGAAAGTATTGCCCTCCAGGTAGTAAATTATGTAGCTCCTATCCGTATAGTGGCAGATCTTGGGTAACATCTTTTCGTACCAGAGGTCAACCTGACTCTGGACGAAACCCTTATTTAAAATAATTTTTATAACTAATGCAGGATTGAAAGTGAGAAAATCCTGGGACTTGCCTTATTTTACCGGACTGGAAAAATATGCAAGCCTTTCTTTGCTCACTTTTTGTCCATTACTGGCGTTAATAAAGGATTTTACGCAGGATGGGGGATCAGATTGAAAGCGATAGTGGTTTATCTCAGTACCTCTGGGAATACGAAAGTTATGGCTGAAGCAATAGCCAGCGGGATTGAATCAAAACATGTGGATGCAAAAGCAGTTAGCTTTTATGATGTAAAAATCGAAGATCTCAATGAAGCCGATGCAATCGCTGTTGGCTCCTCAACCTTTTACTATAAAATGCTGCAACCCATGGAAAAATTCATGGACGAAACTCTTGCTTCCACAAATCCGAAAGGGAAGTTGGGAGCTGCTTTTGGGTCGTACGGGTGGAGTGGAGAGGCACCGATACTGATAGCCGAAAAAATGCGAGAGATGGGGATGACTGTTATAGATCCCGTGCTCAGGATCCTGCACAAACCTACAGATAAGGACGTGCAGGAATGCAAAAGGCTCGGTGTCGACATTGCCGAAAAGATGAAGCAAAGAAGCAAAGCGTCATAACCACAGTGAGCACCTAGTTAAATAGGTTTTGAATGCAAAAAAACTACACACACTACTTACTTCAAGTCCTGTAATCACGAAAAATAAACTATTCGGAAAACGAACTCAAGCCCCAGGAGTCACCGAAAATTCGGAAAATACTCAAGAACATGCCACTGTTTCCTTTATCCGTGTTTTCAGTACCTCCTTTAATCCTATTCATTTTGTATCCCATTTAACCACACGAAAGAAAGTATGCAGAAAGCAACAATTTATATATTAGCTTTCTTAGAGCAGAAACCGTTGCGCCGGGTTTATCACGCCGGATAGGGTTAGGAGATAAGGTTCTCAAATCCAAAGGTTACGTCGTTTTCGCTCAAGCCTTTTTTGAAAAGGCTTGCGCTCAAGCAGTTTTTTGAAAAGGCTTGTGAAAAGGTCCCATGCTCCCAAAGCGGGATTCAGGCGGGAGATTAAACCAGTAAATTTACAGGATGCCTGGTAGCAGGCTCAATATCGAGGTCAGCTACAGCTTCGGAGATCATTATATCGCTCATGGCAGCCATGGGAAATATATACTTAGCATACTCGATGGGTCCATAGAGGATGAAATCCCCAGCGGCTGCCTGTTGCAGGCAGGTTGAACCGACATCGCAGATTTTGTAGAGGACAGGGTCTTTTTCTCTCTTCTCGTTTAGCCAGTTCCAGGCTGAGGGTGCGTTATGTATTCCCGAACCTGTTGGATGCCCCCATTTTGCTTTTGAGGTAATCGTCATCCTGAGGGCTACGCCTGCCCCGTTTCCCATAGGGGTAATGCTCGGATCTATAAGCTTGTTAACTATTCCGCATTTTTCTGCAATTGAAAGTAATCCTTCTTCGAGAAGACCTGCCCCATTTTCCAGCAGTTCCATCCTGCCCTGCAAGGATGAGTCCATTGCATTGAAGCCAAGGATAATCGAGCTGTCAATATCGGACAGGGCAAGAGCTTCGATTTCCGGAGCATTTATGCTCAGATTTATAGAGTTGTAGATTGCTTTATCTGCAAGTCCTATCTCGCTGACATATTCTGCTGCATGGGAACGCACAATTCCTTCGGGGGAGTCAATAAGAAAGGGAGCATCTGAAATCTCAGCTACAAAATCAATATAACGGATAATGCTTTCAGGGGTAGTTCCGAAAATATGAATGATGTGCGGGTTTCCTGTCTCTTCCGCACTTGCTTCCTGTAGATTTATCAATTCTTCGGCAGCAGTCCGATCAAAAAGTCCTCTTGCAGCATCTTCTACAATTTCATGCTTATCATAAAAGATAGTTCCTGCGAGTACGGTCGGAAGCTCTCCAGGCTGTCCGCCTATTTTTACTCCTGCAATATTAACGATTTCCTGTTCTTTCTGGAACTTAAACATTTTTACACTCTCCAAATCTACAGGCCAGTATCTTTTTTCAGAACACCATGACATATGCTCGGAATAGATCTCTTGACTGGTGACTAGAAATCTTTTGCCTCACAGATAATTCCTGAGGCTGCATCCATAGCCAGTTCTTCAGAAATTATTATATCGCCTGAAAGAGGGACTGAGAAAGTGGGTTGTCTTTTCTTCTGGGAGACGGTTACTACTGGCTCATCTGGATAAGCCTCCCCGCCGTATTTATATTTTCTCACAATTTTCATTATTTCATCAGGGTCGGTCAATCCTATCCTGTTAAGGAGCACTACCTGCTGCTGGAAGCGTTTTACTGCTTCTCTGGATATGTTTTCTATGAAGGGAATTGCTCCCTCTGATCCAATAATTCTGCCCTTTTCATCAATTCCGTTTGCGTGAATTGCAAGCAGGGATTGACCTGCCAGATGCCCTCTTGATTCCGTCCCGCAGACAAGGATGTACCTTATATTGGAATTTGAAATGATATTTACGATTATTTTTTCGACTCCCAGATTTTCGGTTTTTGAACTTCCCCATATAGCTGCTTTAGGTGAGGGGTTTATCTGGCTCGCAAGAGTTACGACCGCAATCCTGGACTTCGGGTCCCCTACCGTGTAGTCGCCTTTTACTATCGGCCATGTCTCTGCAATGGTTTTCAATGAATCACCTTTTGTCTTTCCTTATTCAGGTGAGACAATGCACTTGCAAGCATTATGGCTTTCGTAAAATGTCCACCTACCCTTGACGTGTCGACAAAAACGAAGTCGTCCATCAGTACCGGAGCTCCAAGACCATCGCCTCCGCCCAGGAAAGCAATTGTCCTGAAGATCAGGTTTCCAGAGATTCCGTCAGGGGCAATTATAAAGTTCGATTCTTTTATGGCATCCTCAATAAGAATTGTATGGTGCTTGGCATTGATACCAAGTTCTAGAGCTCGTCTTGTTACGAATTCTCCATCCGCAAGGGACCTGTCTACACGATTGTTCCTTCCTATATCTCCGATCCTGCCTCCGGAAAGCACGCCGACTGCAGGCTCTATTCCGAATCTCCTTATATGTTCGGCACCAAGAGTTATAATTCTAAGCTTATCTACAATGGTGTTCCCTTCATCGATTCCTACAGGGGCGAGAAAGAAAGGTGTCCCATCAGCCGTGAGGAGTAGGGCAAGCCGGCAAATTCTTTTCTTTTCTAGAGCTTTTTTGAGATGTGCGAGGGCTCCTGAAGCCATTGCAGTACCTCTAATAACTGCATCGACCTTTCTTGAGATCATAAGTTCTACGAGAGTTTTTTCGGGGTTGTCCGTGTCCACTACTTCAAGTTTTGTACCAATCTCATCGATTTCTTTCTTGATTCCCACCAGGACGACCTGTGCATATCCCAGTTCCTGGGCTTTCCAGGCACTCTCGAGCAATTTGGGATTCGGGTTTCTTATTCCCATAGCCACTCTGGCTCTGTTCACCCTGGCTCTCATTTCGATAGTCTCAAGGAGAGCACCCATATTATTATTATCCATATACATCCGAACTGTTGTGTAAGATCTTAAGTAGTTCAAAAAAGTAAAACTCGATCATTAATTAATTTTGTCCCTCCCGAGTTCCGCTTCGGGATCACAGAAAATCGAAGATTTTCTGGGAGTTGCACTGCAAGTGCAACAGCACGGTTCGTTTCGTTCACTTCATTCGCTCAAGCGGGATAATTTATAGAAGTGAGTCCCGCCTCGGGAGGATGGTCTGTACTGTGATCTAAAACTATACGGTGTGCTGTCCGTTTCGTTCATTTAGTTCACTTAAGCGGACTATTTGGGAATTGGAAGCCTCTATTTTTATCAGAGCAAAAAGGCTTTAATATATATGGAAGTGTAGTTTTAGTGTTGTCGTTTAAAATCGGTATTGGAAGATGGCAGGAGTAAAACCTTTTTACGTGGTGAAAAGATTAAAATGTATAGAATTAAGAATGAGTTCTTTTTTTATTGGTATGGTTTAAGATGACACTGGCGATTGAATGGGCTGAAAAATACCGCCCCCAGACCCTGAAGGAGATCGTGGGGAACAAGAAGGCGGTGCAGGATTTGCGAACCTGGGCTGAGAAGTGGCTTTCAGGCATTCCCGAGAAAAGAGCAGTAATCCTTCAGGGACCTGCAGGGGTAGGGAAAACCTCTACTGCTCATGCTCTTGCCCGCGATATGGGTTGGGAAGTAATTGAGCTCAATGCAAGCGACCAGAGAACTGCAGGGGTTATCGAGAAAGTTGCGGGATCGGCAGCTTCAATGAATACCCTCTTTGGAGGAAAACGCCTGATAATTCTGGATGAAGCGGACAATCTTCACGGGACTGCAGACAGGGGTGGAATGCGGGCTATTGCAGGGATTATAAAGAGTACGCTGCAACCTATAGTGCTGATTGTAAACGATGTTTATGGACTGACTCCTACTATCCGGAACCTCTGTCAGGAAATAAAGTTTGGATCAGTACAGAGCCGTTCTATGATTCCTGCTTTGAAGAAGATATGTGAGAGCGAAGAAATTTTATGCAGTCCGGATGCAATCCAGCAAATTGCTGAAAACGCAGGAGGCGACCTCAGAAGCGCGATCAATGACCTTCAGGCTGCAGCAAGTGGGAGGGAAGTGCTGGAAGTCGAGGATATCAGCACTTCAAGCAGGGATGTCAAGGAAAATATCTTCAAGGTAATGCAGAGAATTTTTAAGAGCACAGACTGTAAAAAAGCCCTGGAAGCTGCTTACGGGCTTGATGAGAGCCCTGAAGACCTTATACACTGGATTGATGAAAACCTGCCTGCCCAGTATGCTTCTAAGGATGAGGATCTGGGAGATATAAGAACCGGTTTCGGTTATCTTTCCAGGGCTGATCTCTACCTTGGGCGCGTAAAAAAACGCCAGAACTACGGCATGTGGAGATATGCAAGCATGCTGATGGTCTGCGGAGCTGCAATCTCAAAGACAAAGCCCTATCCCGGATTTATCAAGTATCAGTCTCCTTCTCTGTGGAGAAGGATGGGGCAGATACGATCGAGACGAGATCTAAGGGATAATATAGCTTCTAAAATTGGAGAACACAGCTTCGAGTCCATGCGTTATTCCAGAAACAACCTGCTTGAGCTTTACTCTCGCATGTTAAAGGAGGAAGAATCTGCGGTTGAGATTACTGCAGGCCTGGGGCTTGAACTTGAAGAATTAATATATCTCTCGGGGAGCACAAAAGCCAGCAAAAAGATACAGAAAATTTACGACAGGGCGCAGAAACTCATTCTTGAAGGAAAAGGGCAATCCGATGATGCGGAGTTTTGGAGTCCTTCTCCTTCAATCGAGGATAAAGAGATGCCTTCTAGCTGTGCACTTAATACCGCTGATGAGAAAGCCGGGAAATCTTCTGAAAAATCTGATGAACCCGATTCAAAAACTTCCCAGAGAGGGCAAAAAACCCTCAATTTCGGCTTCGCTATTTCGCCGGAAACCTCCCTGGAAATAACAAATTCGAGAAACAAGAATTCTGGTGCCATTATTCCTTATAGTTTTACCTCAAGCACACTTTTGCCTGACAGTTTTACTTCAGATTCCCTAAACATGGAGAAGTCTCAGGAAGAGGTTGGTGGAATTGGGTTTATACCTAACAGTTTTAAGTCAGGCAACTCTAAGCCTGATAATCTTCGGAGTGTTTCCTCCCTGCCTGAGTCCTTTGAGAGTGAAACCTTCCCTGTTCCTGAACATATAGAGAGCGTTACCTCTCCTGAACTCTCAAAGCCGAAGGAACCTGTGAACTGTAAGCCCGTTATCAAAAACGCTCCTGACAAACCTGGAAATCCTGAGGCAGATACCAGCGAAGCTCCTAAAAAAACCGGGTCGAAAACGCAAAAAACGCTTTTCGACTTCTAATTCTACTCTGATCTATAGTTGATCTGTAGTAATTCTACTTCTAATCTCTAAAGCCTCTCGTTCTATTTCTCTTACCGCTTGTTCAATTTGCCAGTTCCTTTTGATTTTTTTTGCCTTTTGTCCATGTGAAGTTGATAAACTGGTTTCTTCTTCCTAGTTGTCAGTTTCATAAAGAGCTTTCTTATCTATATGGAATTGATTAGAAGAAGCTGTGATAATAAGCTTACAAAAAAGTTTTTGATTCTAACGAATATTGTAAAAATAGACAAAGAAAAGTTGTGAGCGGGTTGAAGAGTTTGGGGGAATAGTTGGGGGAATAGTTTGGGGGAATAGTTGGGGGATATGGGTTTGGGTTATACTATGGAAAAGAGACCCGCTCACTCGACATGAATAGCTATTCATAATATAAATAGTTTTTCATTTTATCTCTCGTTTTTTATAATTTCTAATTATATGCCCTGGATCATCCCTTTAATAAGAGCTTACTTCCTGGGATTAAACTATGTGAACTATCACTCAGATAAATACTGAGTGGCTTCCTGAGTCATCCTTCCATTGGAGACGTCGTGCAGGCTCTACCCACGTACCGCAGGTGAAACAGAATATGGGCATGATATACTTGAGATGCTTATAGCTACTGCCTTCCACAGTTAAATTCCGATCCCTTCAAGACGATTTTTGCCGTGTTATCCAACTTCCACAGATATTCAAACATTACCTCGTTTGATTTTCGCTTTGATATTCGACAAGATTCTTAAGAACTGTGAGGTTGTGGTGACAGCAAAATCTAATATTACAAACGTTTGAAGGGATTTAATAATATAAAGAATTAATAATTGTTAACCGTTTGGATGTTGACGTTATATCCTAAGCTAAAGACTTAGGGGTTTTACGCTTATTCTTATAAAAATGGCAGAATTAAAACCTGAAATTAAAACCTTAATATATGTTTCGATTCTGTTTAGAATAGAATGAGCGGGTTGGGAAGTATGAATTGGAGGTGTTGGGGTTGGGGTTATCTAAAAAGAGAGACCCGCTCACAAATTACAACACGCTAATCTGCTATAAATACTTTTGCTTTACTGTTTTATCCGTCCAGAACAATATTCCTGTCTGTATTTTGAATTGTCTAAGTTCCTGAAGGCAGGTATACTTAATTCCAGCTTTTCATCTTTCCTATATAAAAGAAGCAGGTGTTGAGGTTGATGTATATGATTTCCTTTATATAACAGGAGCATTGGTTAGAGTGGCAAATATTTTATTCAAGTAATAAATATTTTTTACGGTGTGTGAAGGGGTTTGATGCAGTAAGAGTCTCACATATTGTAGTAAGAACTTCTCATTCAGTGAGACAACAGTCTCACTTAGCGCAACAAGAATTTTATCAAATGGTTAGATGTCTAATTTTGCGGTAATTATTTTTCAGATAAGCTCTGAGGCTCTCTCCTAACAAAAAAGATATATATAACTAGTGACATTTTGGTCTTGCACTTAGGGCAATTCTGCAAATGTAAGCAAAATGGGCTCGTGGTCTAGTCGGTCATGACATCGCCTTTACACGGCGGGGATCCTGAGTTCGAATCTCAGCGGGCCCATGTTATTTGTCCTTTACATCACTTCTAGTTTAATTAGCAATACTTTTATTATGCTTTTTTATAGTTTAATCGTAAATTTACTTTTGAGCACCTTTTCTGTTTTTCCTTTTTATGTTTTTAGCATATATTCTTCGTTAACTTTATATTTTAATCTAAAAAGATTAAACGATAAATGTTTCTATTTTTCTCTCTGGCAATTTCCCTTTTCTTATGCCGCAAATGAGATCCGATCAATTAAAATCTTTTTTATTCATAACTTGACATTATATATGACACTGATATTGTTATATAGAAAGGGGAACGATTAAGATTTAGAATCTTTGTTACCTACAAAAAGATACGCTTTAATATTTTTAAAGCGTACTTTCTTGCAAAGATTATTTTGAGATCTACCGTGGGGGAGGAGTTAGTATTAAGAGAAGGAGCAGAACTGATATCGCAGTAGATATTTTAAGAGTAGCTATGAATGGGGCGAAGAAAACCCATATTGTATATGAAGTCAATCTTAACTTTAATATTGCTCAGAAATACCTTGAAATGTTGAAAGAAAAAGAGCTTATCAGACACGAAAATGGACTTTTCATCACTACTGACAAAGGAAAAGTCTTTCAGGAAATGGCTAAGGAACTTAAGCTCTGAGCAACTTTCAATCTATTTTAATTTTTTGTTAACTTTTCCCATCTTTTCTTTTTGCAATTTTCCATCTTCATTGTACTTTAATCGACTTTTCTCCACTTTACCATTCTGTTAGTTTCCACTTTGTAACCCTCTGCCATGCGGCGCTAAGAAAAAGTGTTCTAAGGGCAATTCAGAAATATTATTCCTGAATTATAATGCGCCTCGGTATAAATAAAAGCAGTTTAGAAACATATATACTATGGCGATGAAAGCACTTTTTTTGGGCTCTACATTACTGAAATCGCCTTGCTGGGGGCTGAGTGCTAAAACGCCTCATGACAGGTTAGCGGCCGTTTTTAAAGAGCCTTATGTCGGAAGTCAAAAGATAAGGATTAGAGATTATGATGTAGCTTTCGGGGTCTCTTCAGACAAAAGAGAAGGAGACAAATGTTTCCCTGGTAAGATTATACCCTGTGATATTGATTTTATAGCGACTCGCACATGGTCTGAGGTTCCCGCTATCGTGAAGGTGGTAACTGAGAGGCAGGATAGCACTTATATCAAGGGAGACCTCAAAATCTGGCAGTATCCTTTTTATGGGAAGGCTGTGTATAATGCTGTTTCTGGAACTGAAGATTGTCAGGATGTAGACTATGCGGCACAATCTGATATGCTTTCCGAAATTTCTCACGGAAATCCTACCCCTATGAACTTAAAAGTCTTGCTAAGGAGGCACAGAAGGCAAACTGATTAAGTTAGTCAGTCTGAAAATTGCTGGTTTCATCTTTATAAGAATCCTGACATTTTTATTGACGGAGTGGGGGGTACTAATTTGACTGATAAGGATAAAACAACAGTAAAATTGAAAGTTGCGGAAGCCGATCAACGAGATGTTGGAAAGGGCATTGTCCGGATAGATGAAAGCTTCCGGGAAAAAATGGGTCTCAAGCCCTTCGATGTTGTGGAAATCAGAGGGGGGAAATCTACTTCTGCACTGATAGGTCGTCCGTATCCCAGTGATTCTGGTCTTGATATCATACGTATGGATGGGCTTATCCGCACCAATGCAAAAACCAGTATAGGAGAATATGTGGAGATTCGCAAAGCCGACTGGAAAGAAGCAAAAAATGTAACTCTAGCACCTGTAGCCAAAGGTATGCAAATCTATGCTCCCAGCGAAACTCTTAAAGCCATATTCATGAATCGTACGGTTTCAAAGGGGGATTTCATTTCAACCACAAGCTTAAGGAAGTCGAGGGAGAGGGAGACCCTGGGTAAAGGAGTGATGTTCGAGGATTTTTTCCAGGACTTCTTCGGTCAGGGCTTCGGGCCATCTTTCGGGCTCGGAGAAATAAAACTACAGGTAGTTTCTACTTCTCCGTCAGGGATAGTAAAGATTACAGACCTAACGCAGGTAGAGCTTTTGCCTGAAGCGACTGAAGTAACCCCTGAGCAGAATATTCCGTCTGTTATGTATGAAGATTTGGGTGGAGTCAAAGAAGCCATTGGGAAAGTCAGGGAAATGATAGAGCTGCCTTTGAAACATCCTGAACTTTTTGATAGGCTCGGGATCGATGCCCCAAAAGGAGTATTGCTCCACGGCCCGCCCGGCACAGGCAAAACAATGCTTGCAAAAGCAGTAGCCAATGAGTCAGATGCCTACTTCATTTCTATTAACGGTCCGGAGATTATGTCGAAATACTACGGTGAATCCGAAAGGGCTATAAGGGAGATTTTCGAGGATGCAGAAAGGAATGCTCCTGCGATTATTTTTCTTGATGAGATCGATTCCATTGCCCCTAAGAGAGCCGAGGTAACCGGAGAAGTCGAGAGAAGAGTAGTTGCTCAACTTCTCTCCCTGATGGATGGGCTTAAAGCTCGCAAAAATGTAATTGTCATAGGGTCAACTAACCGTCCTGAAGCTCTGGATGTAGCACTTCGCCGTCCGGGAAGGTTTGACCGGGAAATTGAACTGAGAGTCCCGGATACTGACGGAAGACTGGAAATTTTCCAGATCCATACAAGGGGAATGCCTCTTGCAGATGATGTAAACCTCATGGATTTTGCTCAAATAACGTATGGATTCGTTGGAGCTGACATTGCAGCCCTGTGCAGAGAAGCAGCCATGAGTTCTTTGAGGCGGGTTCTGCCGAAAATCAATCTTAATGAACCTGAAATCCCGGCTGAAATCCTGGATTCTCTGCAGGTAACAAGGGAAGATTTTGAAAATGCTCTTAAAGACGTCCAGCCGTCGGCAATAAGGGAAATCCTCATTGAAGTACCCACGGTGAGCTGGGATGACGTAGGAGGCCTGGAAGAAGTAAAAAGGCTGCTGAAAGAGGTAGTGGAATGGCCACTTAAGAATCCGGAATCTTACAGGGATATAGGAGTTGAAGCTCCTAAAGGTGTCCTTCTATATGGGCCTCCGGGTACGGGAAAGACTCTACTCGCAAAAGCAATAGCTCATGAATCGGATGCTAATTTTATCACAGCCAAAGGAAGCGATCTCCTTTCCAAATGGTACGGGGAATCTGAAAAAAGGATTGCTGAAGTTTTTACACGGGCAAGGCAGGTTGCCCCCTCGATTATTTTTCTGGATGAACTTGATTCGCTTGCACCCATTCGAGGGACTTCTACAGGGGAGCCCCAGGTTACGGCGAGAATCCTTAATCAGTTACTTTCAGAAATGGACGGACTTGAAGAACTCAGAGCTGTAGTGGTAATTGGCGCGACCAATCGCCCTGATGTCATCGACCCTGCCCTTATCCGTCCAGGGCGTTTTGATGAGCTCATTCTCGTTCCAATTCCTGATGAGGGGGCTCGCAGGGAAATATTCAAAGTCCATACCGGGAAAATGTCGCTCGCAGAGGATGTTGATATCGAGAAACTCGTTTCCATGACCGATCAGTATACAGGTGCAGATATTGCAGCTGTGTGCAAGAAGGCAGGAAGGCTTGCTTTGCGTGAGGATCTTCACGCAAAAAATGTCAGGCAGAGACACTTCCTTAAAGCAATTGCAGAGACCGGTCCTTCAGTTACTCCTGATACTATGAAATATTACGAAGCTATAAAAGGGGAACTCAGGAAAAAGAAATCCAAGGAGATAGAGAACCCTTCTTACATTTGATTAAGAACGGTAAGAGTACATTTTTATCTTCCTCTTATTTTTTCTGCTTGCCTATTAACCTGTTTCTGCCTGTATATTTTTAACTTATTTCTCACTGAATGTTTACTGACTTACTTCTATATTTATTTAAGAGCTTACCTTTTTACGACAATATTAATTTTTTAGATACTTTCTATGTATAACTGACCGTTAAGGTCGACCTGTTTTTAAATTCTCCTCTTTTTACCCGTATATTTTGTAGTGTCTTTCCGAAAACGATTTATCAGGATTAAATATTCATTTATATTTAAACTTCAAAAATTATGTTAACCAATGATATTAAATATCATAATTACTATCAGTAATATATATGCAGCTTCCAACACCCGAAGATCTTAAAAAAAGAAGAAATGAACTCGGGCTTACCCAGAGCGACCTGGCTAAAAGGGCAGGAGTAAGCCAACCCCTAATAGCTCGCATCGAATCGGGAGATGTGGACCCCAGGCTTTCAACTGTCAGGAAAATCCTTGATGCTTTTGATGAAGTCGAAAAGGAACAACAGATTATTATAAGAGATCTGATGCATTCCCCTGTTATCCATGTCTCTCCAGATGATTCCGTGGAAGAAGTGGTGAGCCTTATGCATACTCATGGTTTTTCACAGGTTCCTGTGCTTGATGGAGGCATCCCGGTTGGAAGTGTTTCAGAAGATATGATAGTAAAATTGATGGCCGAAAGTAAGAAAAAATCAATTTCTCAGTTGAAAGTTTCCGAGATAATGGGGGAATCCTTCCCAACAGTATCTCCAGGTATTTCGATTTCAGTCGTCTCGCATATCCTGGAAGGAAACCCTGCCGTGCTGGTAGTAGAAAAAGGAGCTGTCATCGGCCTCGTAACAAAACACGATGTGATGAAACTCCTGCAGGGCCAGTAGCTGGACTTCACTTTCCTGATAAGGCAATGTCCGGAACAGTTATGAAAGCACATCAATTATATACTAGGATCTAATTAAAACTGAACTCCAAGTGGAATTTAATGCTTAATCTCAATAAAAAAATTAATTTGTTAAATCATGTTGAAGGATCCAAGGGATTGAGACATTAAAATACCTTTTGGATACACTTTGTCGTACTGACATAATTCTTAATTAACTCAGACGTGTAAAATTTTTAAATTTCAGAATTAATACAAGTGCTTTTAAATAAGTAGAAAATAAATCGATTAAATCTTGAAAAGTGGAGTATAATAAATATGGATCTGGAAGACACTCTCCTCATGATGCCTGGTCCCGTATCTGTTGCACCCAGAGTCCTTAGAGCGATGTCAAAGCCGATGATCAACCACCGGAGTGCGGAATTTGCCGGAATATATACTGATTGCAGGGAAATTCTTTCCAACGTTTTTCAGACAGATAACGATATCTTTTTGCTCAGTGGTTCGGGAACGGCAGGAATGGAAGCTGCTGTAGGATCTTTAGTTAGTAACGGGGACAAGGTTATTGCTATAGAAAACGGAAAGTTCGGAGAACGCTTTAAAGATATTGCAGCTCTCTATGCGGATGTCGTTCCTGCTGTATTCGAATGGGGTCTTCCGATTGACCTTGAGGTTATCAAGGAAAAACTCGAAGAAGGAGCAAAAGCTATCACACTCGTCCACAACGAGACGTCTACAGGCATTCTCAACCCGGCTGCAGAAATTGGCAAACTTGCCAGAAAACATGACGCCCTCTTTATTATGGACGGCGTGACCTCCATTGGAGGAGACAATGTCAGAGTTGATGAATGGGGAGTTGACGTTGCAGTTGTAGGTTCACAGAAATGCCTTGCAGCCCCTCCTGGACTTTCAATAGTTTCCGTAAGCGAAAAGGCTCTTGAGGCTATGAAAGAAGTAACAAAAAGACCCTATTATAACGACCTCCTGGCATATAAAAAGAGCGGGGACAAACCCAGGCCGGAAACACCTTATACGCCTGCGATCCCTCTATTCTACGCACTTCAGGAAGCTCTGCATATCGTAAAAGAGGAAGGAATGGATGCCAGGATTAAGAGACACAGAATTCTTTCCGAAGCCGTAAGAGCAGCAGTTGCCGAGCTGAATATTGAGATGTTCCCGCAGCTTAACGAGTACAGCCATTACTCCAATACGATCTCTGCAATGAAAGCTCCCGCAGGCATTGATGGTGAAGACATAAAGAATGATATGAAGAAACAGGGCGTAATTATTGCAGGCGGGCAGGAGCGTCTTAAGAGCAAGATTTTCAGAATAGGATGCATGGGAAATGTTACAGCAAGAGATGTGCTCTCAACCATCCAGCAACTGGAAATTGTATTAAATAAGCATGGTTATATTGACAGCCTGGGAGCAGGTACAGAAGCTGCGATCAGGGTTATTGACCGAGCCTGAACAGGATTAAATTATATATCTCGAATAAAATCATAGATCTACCAGACCTCTTCAGGAAAAACCGGAAAAAAGATTTAAACTTGAAATTCCGATCGGATTCACATGCCCACAATAGGAATTGCAGACACAACATTCGCGCGCTATAATATGGGACGTGCGGCAATTGATGAGATACAGAAAAATGTATCTGTGAAAATTAAAAGAGTAACCGTGCCCGGGATAAAGGACCTTCCGGTTGCAGCCAAGAAACTTATTGAAGAAGAAGGGTGCGATATCGTTATGGCTCTTGGCATGCCCGGATCTAAAGAGCAGGATAAAATATGTGCTCATGAAGCTTCTCAGGGTCTTATTATGGCCCAGCTCATGACCAATACCCATATTATTGAGGTTTTTGTCCATGAAAACGAGGGAAAGGATGAGAAGGAACTTGCTTTCCTTATGGATAGAAGAACCCGCGAGCACGCCTTAAATGTAATAAAACTGCTCTTCAAGCCTGACAAGCTTATTCAAGAAGCCGGTACTGGTCAGAGGCAAGGCTTTGAAGATGCAGGTCCGTTAAGAATGTGAAGCAATTTAAGTAAAAACAAATACTGGAGACCTTATTAGATGACTATCAGCCTAGGATTTGTTGTAGCTGAATTTAACAGGGATCTGACTTATCAGATGGAACTGCTAGGGAGAGAACATGCAGAGTTTCTGGGGGCAACAGTTAAAGAGACAATTCTTGTTCCTGGGGTCTTTGACATGCCCCTTGCAATCAAGAAGCTTTGCCAGAGGAACGACATCGATGCCGTGGTTACCATAGGATCCGTAATTGAAGGCGAGACTGATCATGACCAGGTGGTTATGCAGCATGCTGCAAGGAAGATCATGGATCTTTCTCTTGAGTTTAATAAGCCTGTAACTCTCGGAATTCCTGGCCCAGGCATGACCCGCATGGCAGCTCATGAACGTGTGGACTATGCAAAACGGGCAGTTGAAGCTGCAGTAAAGCTGGTGCGGCGGCTGTGAATTTCTATAATATCTTGAATAAGCTAGCAAAATGCAACATACCAGGACCATCCCTATGACATCCGCAAGGCTCAAGCGTGTAGAAGAATCCGCAACGATAAGGATCTCCAACATTGCAACCAGAATGATTAAAGAGGGTAAAGACGTCATCAATTTCAGCCTTGGTGAACCTGATTTCAATACCCCGAAAAATATCTGTGATGCTGCGGCAAAGGCCATGTATGAGGGAAAAACCCATTATGCCCCGTCTGCAGGTATCCCGGAGCTAAGGGCAGCCATTGCCGAAAAACTGAGGACGGAAAATAACCTCGATGTAACCGAGGCAGGCGTGCTTGTCACTCCCGGCGCAAAACAGGGAATTTTTGAGGTAATGATGGGTGTCCTTGATGATGGAGACCAGGCTCTTCTTTTTGACCCGGCATGGGTAACTTATGATGCATGCATACGTTTTGCAGGGGCGGAAACAGTCTGGGTCCCAACAGTCCCTGAAAAAGGTTTCATTCCCGACAATTTTGAAGAATACATAACTGATAAAACCAAACTAATTGTTGTAAATAGCCCGGGAAACCCAACAGGTGGGGTCTTCGGAAAAAAGACTTTGCAGTGCATTGCCGATCTTGCAATTGACCACGATCTCATTGTAGTCTCAGATGAAATTTATGAGAAAATTATCTATGACAGAGAACATATCAGCATTGGCAGCTTTGACGGGATGCAGGAGAGAACCATCACTGTAAACGGCTTTTCAAAGGCATATGCCATGACAGGCTGGAGACTCGGTTACCTGACTGCTCCTCCTGAGATTCTAAAACTTCTACTTAAGATTCAGTCTCATTCAGTAAGCAGCGCAACCACATTTGTTCAGTACGGTGGGCTTGAGGCTTTACAGGGTCCTCAGGACAGTGTTAAAGCAATGGTTGACCGTTTCAAGGTACGCCGTGATGTCCTTGTCGACGGCCTGAACAAAATGGGCCTCGAGTGCAAAAAACCCGATGGAGCTTTCTATGCTTTTGCTAATGTCAGCGAGTACGGAAATGGGACAGAAGTTGCAGAGAGGCTTTTGAAGGAAGCTCAGGTGGCAGTTACCCCTGGGATTGCTTTTGGCGCATCTGGTGAAAATTTCATCAGGATCTCCTATGCAACATCAATTGACCGAATCAGGGAAGCCCTCGAGAGACTTGAAGCGGTATTTACATAAATTGAACACAGTATAACTTATCTTTCTGAAAAGAGGTATGAATAAAGAATAGCAGATTTTGGTTGAATCAGGCAACGGTAGGGGTAGATTTACCCGTACCGTTTAAGTACCTCTTTTATGATTGCGCCTGTACTGCAAAGTGGGCATTCCTTTGAAAGTGGAATCCTGACCACATTTGCGGGAATCCCTCTTTTAGTAAGTTCTTTTTCCAGAAGTTCGCTGTCAAAGCGCTGGTCATAACCAAGAGCAATGACATCCGGCTTTATCTCCTTCAGGGGTTCAAACATATCCTTTTCGCTGCCAAGAAGCGCCTTATCAACCATCCCTAGTGCATTTACCATTTCAAGGCGCTGCTCCTCGGGTACAATTGGTTTTGGCTTGTGAGTCACATTCGAGTCTCTAGCAACAATTACGAAAAGCTCATCTCCCAGCTTTCGTGCCTGGGTCAAAAAATAAATATGTCCGGGATGGAGAATATCAAAAGTCCCGGTGGCAAGTACACGTGTCAACGAATCACCTTGCCCCGGGTATATCCTACAAGCATAAGAAACTTACTGAAAATAACCCTGCCTGCAGTTAAGGAAGAATCCCGGATTATACAAACTGTATACAGTGTAAACTGTTACGATCTATTTACAACCGGATTAAGAGACAAGTAAATTCCCAATTATCGCAAGTAATAAAGATAACTCTTAAATATGATTATTGTTTATCAAACTCAGGGTATAAGTCTGTTAATCTGAAAATAAACCGTACTCAGATACAGCTTTTCGCTTTCTCTGGCAGAGCTGTTACATCTGGCATTATCACACGTAATTTATAATTATAATAAATATTATCTTCAAGATATATTTACAAAAAGAGGAGACCCTAATGATTAAAAAATCAATTCATGAGATTAATAGGAAAATTGAAGATGGAAGCGTCAACGTAGTGACAGCCGAGGAGATGGTCACAATTGTTGAGGAGCTTGGCGCTGAAGGGGCTGCAAAAGAAGTGGATGTAGTTACTACAGGCACATTTGGAGCTATGTGTTCATCCGGTTTAATGCTTAACCTCGGGCATTCCGAGCCTCCTATTAAAATCCAGAAAATCTGGTTTAACAATGTAGAAGCATACAGTGGAGTAGCAGCCGTAGATGCTTACCTTGGAGCTACCCAGATTTCGGATACACGGGGAATCCAGTATGGAGGAGCTCACGTTATTGAGGATCTCCTCAGGGGCAAAGAGATCAGTGTTCATGCAACTTCTTATGGGACGGACTGCTATCCCAGGAAAGTGCTTGATACTACAATTACTCTTGATGACCTTAACGAGGCAATTCTTCTGAACCCGAGGAACGCATACCAGAAATATGCAGCGGCAACTAATAGTTCCAAAAGAATTCTGAATACTTATATGGGTGAGCTTCTGCCCAATTTCGGAAATGTAACCTATTCCGGAGCAGGTGTACTTTCGCCTCTCTCAAATGATCCTGACTATGAGACTATAGGCACGGGAACGAGGATTTTCATAGGAGGAGCCCAAGGGTATGTTATAGGGAACGGGACTCAACATTCTCCTTCTTCAGGGTTTGGAACTCTTATGGTCACAGGCAACCTGAAGGAGATGAATTCTGACTACTTAAGGGCTGCTTCCTTTACCGGATATGGAACCACCCTCTATATGGGGATAGGAATTCCTATACCTATTCTTAACGAAAAGCTTGCTGCTGCAACTGCAATCCGTGATGAGGATATAATGACCACTGTTCAGGATTATGCGGTAGGAAGCCGGGAGAAGCCTGTTATCAGAGAGGTAAATTATGCCGAACTCAAGTCAGGTTCGGTGCAAATTAACGGAAAAGACGTGCCGACTTCCTCCCTTTCCAGTTTCAAGAATGCAAGAAAAATCGCAAATGAGCTAAAAGAATGGATTAAGCACGGGAAATTCTTTGTCAGCATGCCTGTAGAAAGACTGCAAGTTAAAGGGTTTGTCAAACCCATGAAGCAGACTCAGGCCGTACCTCTTGTAAAAGACGTGATGTCCAGTTTTATTGTGACCATTAAAAAAGACCAAACTATACAGGAAGCAGCTAAGAAGATCTGGGAGAATTCCTTTAACCACCTGGCTGTGATTTCCGACTCCGGCGAACTGGTCGGAATCCTTACTGCCTGGGACATTTCCAAAGCTGTTGCAGAGAACTATTTTGACTCGGTGGAAAGCGTTATGACGAAAAAGGTATTGACATGCGCTCCGAATGAGCCTGTAGACCTTGCCGCCAGACGGCTTGACCGTTACGGAATATCGGCGATGCCGGTAATCGATACTCAGAGGCGGGTTCTCGGAATAATAACGAGCGACAATATAAGCAAGCTCCTTGCAAGGAGGTACTGAGCATGAAAATAAAGATCACCATTCCTACCGAAAGAATCCACAACCCTATTATTTCCGAGTCCATAGTCGAAACCGGAATCCTGATTAATATAATGGTTGCAAACATCGACTCAACCTATGGTGAATTGATTGCGGACGTAAACGATTCCAGATTTGATAAAATCAAAAAAGCTCTGGAATCGAGAGGGGCGATAGTTTCCATTCTGGACCGGCCTATTCACAGGGATGAGGAAGAATGTATAGAATGCGGAGCCTGTATTTCGGTCTGCCCCATGAATGTCTATTCCTTTGACAGTTCCTGGAGTATCCAGGTAGATGAAAAGAAATGTATCCAGTGCGGCGTCTGTATCAAGATGTGCCCGCATGGGGCTTTGAAACTGGGAGAGTAAAAAAAGGAAGATAGAATTACAAAATCCTTCCTTGATAATTTTTCTCTTTTATCCTGGTTTTTCCTGGTTTCCTCTTTTATCTTTTATTGTTTTTTCTTTTTTTACTGTTCTTTCACTGGTATTTATCCTGATTCTCTTCCTTAGTTTATATATGAGATTTAGTTATGGATACTAATTTCTATTTCGAAACTCTCATTATTTATACATAGAAACAAATAATTATAATGTATAAGAACCAAAAACAAAACAGAAATTAAAGGAGGGTGCTGCCAGAACTGTGTATTAGCAGTTTCTCAGGCAATGCCTCAAAAATTTCCTCACTGGTCTATGTTCCCTTTTCTTTTTACATTTTGGGGGTGAAGTAATCCAGAATTTCATTTTACAAAAAGGAATTGAGAATTACAAAATAACCCTTATAACCTTTAAAAATTGGAGTAAGCTATGAAGATCCTTGTACTATACTCAGGAGAGCTAGGGAGAAAAGTTATCCAGAACCTGATCAACCCGGGAAATTTCTGCGTGTCCTGCGGTGAACTCTGCAACCACTGCAGACAAGCCAGGAAATCGTATGCAAACCTGATCGTAGGCATTCATGAATTTCCAGAAGACCTGCCCACATTTATAGAAGAGCCCGATCAGTACATGCCTCAAAAGCTTCCGGAATGTGATCTTATACTTGCTATTGGCATCCATCCTGATCTCCTTATAGCTCTTCCGGACGTCGTGAAGAAAACGAAGGCAAAAGCCGTAATTGCACCTGCTGAAGATTCAAAGAAAACTCCTGCAGGTGTCCTTGAGCAGCTTAGAAAAGAGCTTGAAGCTATGGGAGTTGAGTTTGAGGGACCAAGGCCTTTCTGTGCACTTGAGAAAACCGGAAAACCTGTTATAGATGCATTTGTTGACCTCGGCTTCGGAAGACCTGTGCTCAGGATCGAGATGAGTCCTGATGGAAAGATGTTCATAGGTGCAGGCGTTCTCAGGGACGCACCCTGTGGTTCCACCTGGTTTGTGGCAAAGAAGCTCGGCTGGACTGACGTTTCAGATTATAAAGAAACCATCTCAGGAGCCCATCACTCATATCCCTGTACTGCCAGTATGGACAAAGACCCCCAGCTCGGTGATACTATCCTTCACAAGGCAGGATATATCATAAGGGAAGCTGCAGAAGACGCAATGGAATGTGCAAGAAAGGAAAAATCGAGAATTTTAGCATCCAGCAGGAACGAGGCTTCAAGCTCAGGCCTCTGAAAAACCTGATTTTTATTTTTAATAGCTTCATTAAAGTTTATTTTCAGGCTTGGACCTGAAAATAAACCACAACCGCTGATCCGAAACCGTTGAGCTGAAACCGTTGAGCCGCAACCCTTTTACGAAAAAGCTTGACCGAAACCGTTGAGTCGTTTATCACGCCTCCACGCCGGTTTTTGATTAAACTTTTTCCAAAATGTTTGATAGAGAGGATTGCTGATTCCAGATTACTGGTTGCCAGTTTATTCATTTGGTATTTGAGTAATCCGGGTAGAATTCCTGAGTAGTTCGTCAAAAAGCTCGTTTCCAAACTTAAGAGCAGAAGGATCATAACTTATCAGACTTTCCCTATCGAAATGTTTCTGATTTTTCGGGAAAAGGGAAATCATGACAAATCTGTCGGTTACGGTAAGATTCGCGATCTTGAGTTCTCCAGAGTAAAGGAAAAATTTTGTGTTTTCAAGGGCAAGCATACTTCGGAAGTTCTCAAGGTAATCCACAGAATAACGTTGAAAAACGGGTTCTGACATAAGAAAAGAGAATTCGACCCCACTTTTTGCACGTTCCTGACATATAGAAATAAGCGAAGGGTCAAAGTAAGCTATGCATTCAAGAATACGAGTGGATTTTGAAATATTTTCAACGATTTCTGGATCAAGCTCGAACATCCTGTCCAGATCGGGTTGAATCAGTTTAGATTTTTTGAGTTCTCCAAGCCGCTTTCTAAAAGCAGGAGGAATTCCCTGAAGATCTCTTTCAGCCCAGTAGTCAAAATTATCCTCGAAGACGTCAACTATATTGACGAGTGGCTGCATTTTTTCAACAAGGACCTTTCCTATAAGCGAGAGTCTATAGCTTTTGTCTTCCTGAAAAACCAGGGATTTTTCTTTTAATTTTTTTATCTGAGGCAGAATGGCAGTGGATGTTACATCAAGGGTTTCCTTAATTTCATCCATATTTTTTGGCCCATCTTTCAGAAAGAGTAATAACTGCTTTCGTTTGTCGGAAAGAAAAATCAGCTCTAGAAGTTCTAATTGCAACCCTTCAGCCTCCTCTCGAGTTTTATTGGCTAAAGAGATTAAAGCCATCAAAGGTATATAAGTTACTACTGTTTCCTACTTTTTTATTTGAATAGATTAAAGATTCTTTTCTTCCATGTTAAGCTTCGATATAGAAAATGAGGCTGTAAACAAGCAGTAAGTAAAAAACTACTTATCAGATAAAAGGGACAGGACGGAGAAATTTACAATTAAAAAAACGTACAGAGTCACCCTGCTGTGGAAAGCTTACGCTACCACCCAGGGTCAGGGAGCCTTTTCAGGCTCCTTAAGTTAAATGTTAAAGCTGGAACCTGGATAATAGAGATATTCTCAGAACTGATACTATTGATTTTACCTGCACTCAAGAGTACAGCGGAAATTTCGGCACGAGAGTTATTCTCAGGCAGAAGCTTCCTTGGTCAGAATATAAGCAACCATTTCAGGGTTAAGTTTGCTTTCCCTTGCGACCTTTTCTTCAATTCTCTCAGCAGGTGTGCCCTCCGATTTCAGTTCTCTGATTTTCTCAATCACTGAGGAAGGAATACTGTAATACTCGTTAATATCCTTTCTGTGACCCCAGACATCACCTTCAATAAGCTGAATCCTCTGCATCTCAAGAAACATCTCTATGGACTTTGAAACCGTACGCCTGTAAGATTTGGGTAATTGAATTACCTCAATTTTCGGGCAGGTTTCGACAAGTGCAAAAATGTCCTTGTTCGACGGCCTGAAAGCCAGGTGAACAACGCGTTCATTAGGATTGAGAGTGAATATTTCCTCTCTGGAACTAACTACTCTAATTTTCATGTTACAATTCCCCCACTGTAAAGTTCTTATGTTTTTACCTCAATATAAACTACTTATACTTATTATAAATATTTATCTGCCAGCGCTTTTATTTTTTACACAGTATCTCTGTTTTTAATCTACTGCCTGATCCTCTTAAATGCTGGAAAAAGCCTGAAAGGATAAAACCTGTAAAATAATCATAACTCAGAAATTTTAGTCCCCGCAGGAACTTTCTCGACAAAGAAACCAGAGAAAGAAAGGGTAAGGTATAAACATATGAAGTTTTTAAAGGCTACTGTCATTATCCTGGTAAAAAACCGTTGTTAAAAAATACTGCATCTATGCTGGCTCGTATCCTGCCGCAAAGAAAGAACAAAGGTTGAATCATTATTCAACCCGAAATAAACTATTTTTGAAATTGAATTGAGCTGAACAATAAACTCAGGCAAATGGGTGTTTGGAGGAATCTTTTTTAGCAAGCGCTTCTTCAACAGTCGGGCTGCCTTCCATTGCCCTTGCTATTGCAAGCTTTGTCGCTTCATAGTTATACTCGTAAACTTTGTCCTTGTCTTTTGCATCCCACTCGATAAAGACGGAAACGATAATAAAAGTGTCATCTGCCTGTTCTTGAGGGAGCACGCCATCAGCCACGGAATCCATAACTGCCTTTGCTACCGCAGCCTGAGCCGGCCCGAACATAAGGGCAGCCTGCGATGCATTCTTTATCGTTACCTTGTTTACGAGCAGTGTCATGGGTTTAGGCTGGAGATTTGGTTCAAGAACCGCGAGAAGTGGGGTATGACCCTGCCTGGGCATTGCAAGCGAGTTAATAAATGCTGCTTCAACTGGCCCTCCTCTTGGCCCGATAACAAGGTCTATGTGTGCAATTTCCGGACCAGAACCTATGAGAGCTTCCCCTACCATACTTTTAATAATATTTTTAACCAGATTAAACACCTCAGCTTATTTTATAATAGAAAACCCAATACCCAGAATCGCTGAAGAGAAGGAATTTGACCTCCATATACATCAATAATAAGACAGATAATAAGAGCGAATCAGGCATTAAGTTTAATTATTCTTGCTATGGAAAATAGTTAGCCTTAATATCTATACACAAATAAATAATTTGCTTGCTGCATTTTTGATAGTACGACATAGATACCTGATAAAAGACAAAAATAAGTAAGCTCAATAGAAAAATAAGAATTATAGAGTAGAGCTTTAAAAGGTAATTTATTTAAACCAGAAGATAAGCTATCTGGAAAAGACATAGAATAATAAACTGAGTCCCTGAGCCCGCCATTTAAAAAGAAACGCCTGAAAGAATTTCAAGTCTTTTGTTCCAGTGATCTAGCTCTCTTTTTGCTGCATACCAATCAAAAAAATTACTTTTATTAGTTATTTCCCCATTTTCGAAATTTCTCCGGAGATCTGCGGAACTGAGCCCGAATCTCTTTTCGAATTCATTGCAGATCGTAGAGTAACGTTTAATCTTATACCTGGCAACGTGTTTTTCGTGCTCAAGAGCCGAACGGATAGCCTCAGTCACTTCTTGAGGCGAGAAATCGGTTTCGATATTAAGCGTGAAACTCATATCTATCCCCTTTAATATTAGTCATTTATTCCATTAAATGATTGTGATAAATAGGTAATCTTGCAGGTTTGCTATCTTGAGGTTATATGTTTAAGCTTTCCTGAAAGCCTCAAAATCAATCCTTCCTATCTCTCAGGCATTCCTACTTTCAAGCCTCCATTCCTACTTTCAAGCCTTCTGTCTGTTTATTTTATATTTATCCTGCGGCAAGTCCTGTGAGGGGTGTTAGCGTCAATCCGATAGAGGAGCATATTACACTGGAGAATTCTAACCAGTTTTCTTCAGACATCAATCTTCTATCAGTATAATCTTTAGGTTACTCAGCCAGTTTGCCTTCCACGAATCATAATCCAATCCTATAAGGGAAGTATCTTGCTTGAATTATCTTGAGACTCATTGTAAGAGGGATCATTTTTGATATCGGAAAAATTGTAAAACTCGGAATTCAAATCTCTTTTACCTGAACAGCTTCCTTTTGCAGATGCGAGAAAAGGTCTGTACCCCATCTGAGAGCTTCGGGCCTGAAACTTAACAAGCTTTCGTGTTCAAAGAGCTTTATCTTTGGGAGAACGGTGAGCAGGAAGAATCTGTCTGTAACAGTAAAACCTGCAAGTTTTGGATCTTTCGTGAAAAGGGAAAGGTTGACATGTTCAAAATTAATCAGAATTTTCAAATCTTCAAGATAATCGGTTTTAAACCTTTTTAATACGGGTTCGGTGAGCATTATAGAAATTTCAGCCTCTTTTTTTGCGATCTCCAGGTAAAGAGGGATAAACGAGGGATGGAAATAGGAACTGAAGCCGAAAACCTGCCTTGAAAGGAGAAGGTTTTCTACATACTCGGAGTCCAGTTCAAACATATGACTCAGATCCGGACGGATAAGCTTACAATTCTTCAAGTCTCCGATTCGACTTCGCAAGACCGGAGGAATTCCTTCGAGATTCCTCTGTGACCAGTAATCGAAATTATCTTCGAACACTTCCAGGGTTTCTAAAAGAGGAGGCATTTTATCTACAATCGCTTTTCCCATAATAGAAAGCTCATAATTGCGGTCTTTCTGTATGACCAGTTTTCTATCCTTCAGTTTTTTGAGCTGGGGGAGAATGTAGACCGAATTTACATGCAGATGTGCCTGGATCTCATCTATGGATCTGGGGCCGTCTTTAAGGAAAATAAGTAGATTCCTGCGTTTTTCAGACCGAAATATCAGTTCTGTTAACCCAATTTTTGCGCCTATCCTAACACCACCAAAAAGATTATAATGAGGAGACAGCATGGCAGCTATATATACATTTCTATTAATTATGTACTGTTAAGGAATGATCAAAGAAATAAAACAGATGGCTGTGGCTTTTAGACAGCAAATTAATGAGATATAACTGTAGAATAATGATATGTAGGTTATAAATAACTTTAAAATAATCTTAAATAATCTTAAAATAATCTTAAAATAATCTTAAAATAATCTTAAAATAATCTTAAAATAATCCAAAGTATCCTAAGTAATATTAAAATAATGTTATAATACTCATCGAATCTTATATAGAAGAAAAAAAATATAAATCTTAAAATAGCGTGAGAGTGGGAAGGATTTTTCAAGCAGCTTTTCGGTTAATGTTTAAATCCGTTTTTAAATTATATTTTGCGCGACTATATCCTGGCAGGTTAGAACCTGATATTTTTGAGAAGAGCCAGCTTTTTCTTCCAGTGGTCAAGCCCTCGCTTTGCCGCATACCATTCAAAATATTTATCATCATAGATAAGTTCGCCTGCTTCGAATTTTTTAATGAATTCGGAGGAAACAAGATCGTACTGATCCTCAAATTCGTCACAGATCATGGAATAGCGATCTATTTTGTATTTTGCAAGGTGCTTCTCATGTTCAAGAGCCGAGCGAATAACCTCGCTTGCTTCCTGAAGCGAGTAATCGGAATCAATCTGCAAAATAAAATCCATGTTTACCCCTTAAAAGATTTATTGGTGGTACTAAAAAATAATCCTATATCTCTTTTTCTATTTGTAAATCAAAGGTTTCTCTCCTGCCCGAAGAATTCAGTTATTTCTTTTTTTCAACGCCTGGACTTATTTGCTCCTTATGTTTCCACAAACTAATAACTTTTTACCTCAAAGGAAGTAAAATCACATTAAAAGGTTTGTAATTTCTTCTAAACTGAAATCAACTAATAGCAAATAACAGAAAAGAATAGCAAAGGATAGCCATGCCTAAAAAGAAGGAGAAAATCAAAAAAGATTAAAGAAATAGAAAAAGGGAAAAATTCAGTAAAGAAGTAGAAAAAGGAAAAAAATTCAGAGCAGATAGTTTTCTGTAGAATGTATAAGCTTTAAATCAAAGCCACACAGTCATCAGTTCTCGGCTGCTACAACGGGAATTTTCCCGGAATTCTCAAGGTTCTTGTAAATGAACGCTGAAGTGTATGCAAGCAGCATGAATTTAAAGCCCTGGGCAAAGTCCAGCTCTACAAACTTTAATATCATGTATACGAAGAACGCAAACTGTATCGCACACAGAACCATTCCGGCTAATGTGAGCATTTTCTGACGGCTACTACTATCACTACTATCTGAATCGTCGGATTCTTCTGACATTTTGTTTCAAACCTCGCAAATAAAGGTGCTAAAAGTACTCTTTATTTCGCTCGTTTTTCTGTTGTTTTAGCTCTCTATTTTGCTTTAATTTGTTTTTGTGTTTTTTCATCAGGTTTTACTGCTATCAGCTTTAAACCGCTCAAAATTAAATAGGGTCCCCCGCAAGAGCATAAAGGCTGACTTTCACGGAGCTCCTAAAATGAGATAAAAAGCTGAAAATTTCAATGGATGCATCTGAAGGTTCAGTCCATCATTGATCCTCTGGTGTAGCATTATTTGAAAAAACACTCTCCAAATTAGAGACTTTTATACAGTACTATTATTTGTTGGGGATGATATATAGTTTGCGAAGTAAGAGGAGGGATTGAGGATATGATAGTGAATTTTAGGTTGCGGGTTTGGGATGTATATTAATTGCTGAGATATGATAAGATAATAGAACACTGGCTTTTCCTATAATAAGGAGCTATCTTTAATGCCGGGAGCCTTAAAATGCATAAGGTTCAAACTTTCAGATAGGGGAGAGTTTTGAGAGTAAATTCTATTTCAGTAAAATACCCCCAGCGAGCTGCGAGGATGAAAAATTCCCCATAATACACAGGGAAATTACACAATATTTATCCTTCTACTTTGCTATGAAGCTTTATAGGGACAAACAATATTACTTTTGTTTATCTTATGGAATCTATAACAGAGGCGCGAGAGTATTTTTGATTGCTAGACAATCAGTTGCTTTCCAATTTTTTATCTTCTGAGTTTTCATTGTCTGATTTTTTATCTTTCCATCTTTTCATAAGTCCGCCTATAGATACAAGCAAAGTACCTCCTATTCCGCTAAAAACCCATTGTATATTTCTATACATCCATGATTGGTTATCCTCTTCTTCTAAGATATTCAAAGTAACTGCAATCTCTACACTCACATTATGAAAACGATCCATGTATTTTTGTAAGTCATCAGAATCTTCTCCAGAATTATGCCCAACTTTTTCAGTAGTAGGATCCAATGTTTTTGCAGATTCAGTAAAAACAGTTGTTATGTTTTTATCATTTTTAATTTCGCCTTTATCAATTTTGAAACCATAAGCAGTCCCCGAGTTACCTGTTATAAGTTTAACTTTTAATGTATCTCCTGTGTACCATTTTGTCCAGAAATCATTACCTGACTGAAAACGACTATAGGTCACAAGTTCATTGTCATACTTATCATAAAGAATGAGTTTATCGTAGGTGTCAGCAAGATTAAGGCTTTCAAAGTGGATTCGTATCTGAGTGGCGCCAGGTTTGCTTATATCAGGCCATTTATATACAAAGTTGTTCGCATAAGGATGATACGACTCGGGTAAAGAGCTATTAGATATGCACATATCTGATCTGCCCTCTACCTCGTCAATTTTAAACCCGTATGCAGTCCCCGAGTTACCTGTTATAAGTTTAACTTTTAATGTATCTCCTGTGTACCACTCTGTCCAGAAATCCTGATAGTTAATACCAGAATATCCTTCGTATGTTTTAAGTATATTATCATATTTATCATAAAGAACGAGTTTATCGTATCCAGCAAGATTAAGGCTTTCAAAGTGGATTCGTATCTGAGTGGCGCCAGGTTTGCTTATATCAGGCCATTTATATTCAAAGTTGTTTGCATAAGGATGGTATGACTCGGCTAAAGAGTTATTAGATATACACGTACCTGACCTGCTTTCTAATTTGTCAATTTTAAACCCATCGGCAGTCCCTTGATCGCTTGTGATGAGCCTAACTCCTAACGTATCCCCTACATACCATTCTGTCCAGAAGTCTGCTTTTGTGATGCCAGAATAGGTTACAAGATCATTTCCATACTTATCTAAAATAGTTAACTTATCGTACCTACCAATATCTAAATCTGAAAAATGAAGCCTTATTTCAGTCGCACCAGGCTCGCTTATATTAGACCATGTATATTCAAAGTTGTTTGAATAAGGATGCTTAGACTCGGCTAAAGATTCAGATGATGCTGCAGGCATACACGCGAGAACTACAAATAAAAAACAACATAAAACAACTTTAAAAATATTTAATTTAGACATATTTACACTCTTTTCAATTTCATAAATTTTATTACTTTAAAGGCGCACTTGCAGAAAGAGAGAAAAAAACGAGTAAACAATTTGCGAAAAAGTTATCCCTCGTTAAAAATTTACACCTCACTGTTGTTGCTTTCTCATTTCAAGTATATGATTCCTGAAACCCGAGTATACGATTGGGTAGAATACCCGTGACTTTCAATAGGATGTGACATTCCAATTGAAATTTAAGAAAAATTTGGAAATAACACAAGTAAACTGATAGAAAACCATTCAAGATTGAATGTCTTCTAATAACGATATTTTTGAGGGTATGAAGTGACACATATAATAATTTTTCGAAAAAATTGGAGAAATATTATCTTTTTTATATTAGAATATATCTATTCTGATAAATTTTATAAATAAACATAAATATTATGACAAAAAGGAAAATAAATGAATTTAAGTGAGTAACAAAAATCTTCTAATCACTGTATAATGTAGATATGAATATCCATCTTCAGACTATTCCTTTTTGTCTTCCATTTCTACCTAATTACATAACTTATAATTTTACTTAGTGCTTCTTTATGAAGAATAGTCTTTGTAAACATCACCTGAATTCTGGGGAACTTACTATTAACGCTTACACATAGATATGAAATTTAATGCTCATAATGATAGAAAAAATATCAAGTTCCTGCTCATGGTAAGGACAGAAGGCTATAAAAATCGAAGTCAGACTGCGTCTTTTTTGAAATAAAAGGAATGTGATCTGCACCCAGCGTAAAGTTTTATGAAGAAAACTGGAGCTACACATCCCCTGTATCAACTTAAAGATCTCGTCTTTTCAATGCATAGAAAGATAAAAGCCCTATAAGCGCTATAAATGACCCAAATCCCGAAATTTCAGAGGGAGTAGACTGTGAGCCGGATAATGCCCCTTCGTTAACTTTTATTGGTAGATTGAGTGTGTAATACTCTGCATTTTCAGGATCATCTACAAAATAGTAGATTACTTTGCCAGTGACATCAAAGTTTCCTACCTGATTGGATTTAATCCTTACTTCAATATCTTTTCCCTGTCCAGGCTCAAGTTCATAAGTAGTTGTATACTGACCAGCTCCAGACAGAACAAACTCAGAGGATGTTACACTCATTCCCGAAGGTGGAAGAAGGATTACCTGGACGTGCATTGTCGGTTTTGTGATCAAATTTACAGCAGAAAGTTTGAGTAAAATATCTTCTCCCAAGGTAACATCTGTCTTTTCGCCATACAATTGCACGCTAGCAGAGAATTCCCCATTATCTGTGGGTTCTTTTGTTTGTGGGTAAATGGGCTTATCTATAGGTGATTTCGGAAAATCAAAGTTGGGGAGCTCTTTAGTTGAAGGTGATTTCGGAAAATCAAAGTTGGGGAGCTCTTTAGTTGAAGGTGATTTCGGAAAATCAAGGTTGGGGAGCTCTTTAGTTGAAGGTGATTTCGGAATATCAAGTTTGGGGAGATCTTTAGTTGAAGGTGATTTCGGAATATCAAGTTTGGGGAGATCTTTAGTTGAAGGTGATTTCGGAATATCAAGTTTGGGGAGATCTTTAGTTGAAGGTGATTTCGGAATATCAAGTTTGGGGAGATCTTTAGTTGAAGGTGATTTCGGAAAATCAAAGTTGGGGAGCTCTTTAGTTGAAGGTGATTTCGGACTCCATGTAGGTATATCTGTGGTTTCTGAAGTGTTAGGATCTATAGTCTCTATATTCCCTAAGGTTCCTGTTTCCGTATAGTCAGATGTTTCTGTTTCGTTGCTGTAATAATCCGAATCTGTTGAATATTCAGATGAGGCACACGCGCTCATAACACACCCCGTTAAAAAACAGCCTGTTAAGAGATATATAGTTGAAATTTTTAAAACTTTTAGTATACTTCTTTCAGACATCCTTCCACCTTATATGAAGCTTTTCAATCATCAAAACATATCTATCGATAACGACTTGATGGAACCAATGGGCTAACAAATAACTGACAAATAATGAAAAACAATGTTAACAGTCTTCGAGCCAAGAAGATAGTTATAGGAGTTTGTCTATTTATTTTATAAAAGGCAAATATAATGTATATAGATAAATTATATTGATAAAATTTTTGATCTTAACTTTAGCATTAATTTTATTGCAATGTCCTAATATATTAATGCAAAATATTTTCGAGATGAGAAGATCTTCAGATCAAATTAAAAAAGTATTATCCTTCGACCCTTAAAGACTAGCTCAAAATTCAAACTACAAACACGATTGGTTAATGGATAATACTAACTTTAAAATCCAAACTTTCATCTTTTCAGAATCAAGGTATATGTCCACCTTAGAACTGATTATATTCCTAAAACTTACATATCAGGTAAAACTAATCCATTAAAGGTTAACTGTCCCCAAATTATAGAATATTTTTTGTTTGATTACAATTCATTTTTGCATATTGCCTAAGTATAGAAACTGATTTCGTTATAAGACATTGCGTTATCTTTTTATTTTCAGCTTAGTGAAATTTCAGAAATCATCTAAATTTCAATCATGTAAAAATATGCCAGAGTTAAATTATTGAAGAAACTTTTAATTGTGTATAATAAGAAATAAGTTCTCTTCTCAAAAACTACACCTTTAAATCTCATCCCTCCCTTCTCTATCCCAAGTATAACTTTATTCGGTGATCCCTTTATGAAGAACAGGCTTTACAAGTATTATCCGGAGGATTTCGGGGAACTTACGGTTGATGTTTTGCATATGGATCTTGTATTTGACGTTTATGATGACAGGACAAATGTGAAATCCATGCTCAGGGTGAGAACAAAGGATGCCCCTATTGAAAAGCTGGAATTGAACTGCAGGGATCTTGAGATTCGGGCTGTGAGCTGCATACAGTGTGAGGTTTCTTACAGGTACCGGAAAGATGATGCGATTCTTGAGATTAATTTCAGAGAAGAGATTCCGCCGCATACTGAGGTTGCGATTGTCACGGATACGGTTTGCAGACCAACAAAGCATATTCTTGAGGGGCTGTACTATGACGAGACGCCGGCAGGGGCCCCTCCACAGCAGATCACGCAGTGCCAGCAGTGGGGGTTCCAGAGGATTGTGCCGTGCATTGATGATATGACTGCAAAATGCACGTATACCACTACCATTATTGCGGATTCGCGGTATACGAACCTGATTACAAATGGGGACGTCGTGGTTGAGAGGCATACAATAAAGCCTGGGCGGGACAAGATCGTTTATGACAACTCAGTCACGCCGATGGCACCTTATCTCTTTTTCCTTGGGGTTGGGACTTATGCGACATTTAAGAGAGAATTCGAGTATCCTGACGGAAGGACTTTCATGCTGGAACTGCTCGTGCCGCCGGCGTCCGAGGCATCCGCTGCCGAAAAAGCACTTGATATTCTGCACGATGCGGTTATGTGGGTTTACCTTTTCACAGGGCCCGAGCAGTTCGATGAGGAAAAACTGCCTGTCAGGAAGGAGATCTGGGAGCTTGTCCGCAGGCGGGAGAAGATGAAATATGAAACAAAGCCCGAAACTACGCTGGAAGAACTTGAAATGCTCAGGTACAGGCTTGCCGAGCTTGACGCAACCATCACTCCCGGATACAGGTACACAGGCACAGTATACAGGGAAATCGGGATGCAGAACTCGGACTTCGGGGGCATGGAAAATGTCGGGAATACCACAATTACCACAAATAAGATAATGCCTTTCCCTCAGATGGTTGACTCTGCTTTTGAATATATGGTAAAGGTAAAGGTGCACGAATATTATCACAACCAGAACGGGTCCGAGGTCACGGGAAGAAGCCCGTTTGAGATCTGGCTGAATGAAGCTGTGACCGTGCATGTCGAAGAGCAGTTTCACGCTTTTTTCTTTGGCGAGGATTACCAGAGGCTTGATAGAGTGCTTGAGCTGCTTGCACCTATGTCTGGGACATTTGCCCTGGATTCGGGAGCGGCTTCCATGCCGATCATTCCTGAAGGCTTCAACGACCCTAACGACCTGATTACCGCAGTTACTTACGTAAAAGCCCCGGAATATGTGCGGATGGTTGAAACCCTTATAGGAAAGGATACATTTGCCAGAGGTCTTGACAGGTACTTTAAAAAGTTCCAGCACTCCAATGCAAGCACTCAGGACTGGATCGAAGCTATGGAAGAGGAAAGCGGGCAGCCTTTAAAGGAAATGTCCGAAACCTGGCTGAGGCAGACAAAGTTTCCTGTAGTCGAGGTTTCAGCCGAATATGACCGTGCTGAGCGGAAATTCAAATTCTTCCTCAAACAGAGGGTCCCCGCCGGCGCAAAACCCTGGGAATTCCCGTTCAGGGCAGCCCTTGTGGACGAAAACGGGAACGACCTTGCTGAGATCCTCGAACGAGTAAGCGGGGAAACTGCCGAGCTTACAATTGAGAATGTGGACATGCCAGCCTTCCTTTCCCTTAACAGGGGCTATTCTTTCTACGGGAAGCTCATATACAGGGCAAGCCAGGACGAACTCCTGATGCAGGTTAGAAAGGATAGGGATACCATAGGCAGATTTATGGCTTTTTACACCCTGGTTGACAGAGAAAAGCTCAGGTTACTTAAGAATCCAGGATCGAGACCCTCTGAAGAATTTATCGAGCTATACTACAGGCTCCTGAACGACCGGCAGCTTCTTGAAAAAGCTGGTGGACAGTTCCTGACCATTTTTGAATCCGTAGAAGATGAAGAATTTGCCCACAGGTACCAGGCACTTTATGATGTAAAGCAATCCCTTCTGAAAGCAATTGCCTGGAAGTACAGGAACTCCGTGATTTCAGCCTACCGTTTCTTTGAAAGTGGCTCAACTCCCATGGATTCAACGCTTGAAGAGACCGCCAGGGCAATCAAAAACAGGCAGGCTAAAAACATCTGTCTTAACATCCTTGCAACTCTTGACACTCCGGATATTCATGCCATGATAAAGCAGCAGTTTGAGACTGCAACCTGTGCAACGGACCGGCTGCGCGCATTTTCTTTATACATGAACAGTTCGGCACCTGACAAGGTTGAGGTACTGAGAGCCTTTGAAGCTGAATCAAAGAAAAATCTTGTTGCCTGGGAAGCTTTCCTTTCCGCAATAGGAAGCAACAGCAGCATTGACGCCGTGGAGCTCGTAAGGGAAATGGAAAGGTCAGATGCTTTCAGGATAGAGCAGACAAACGATCAACGAGCCCTTTACGGCAGCTTTGCCCGCAACCGGAAAAAATCACTCCAGACCGAAGAAGGCAGGGCTCTCTTTGCAGAGATCCTTAGAAAGCTTGCTCCTGTAAACGAGTACACTACAGTCAACCTGCTCAATGCCTTTGCAAACATAGACCTGATGGAAACAAAATACCATATTCCACTGGTAAAAATTCTGGCAGACCTTCTCGGAGAACTTGATCCCCAGAAATATCCGAGTGTGTACAATAGAATCCGAAAACTCCTGCTCGGAGCTCCAAAAGCTGTAAAAGCCTACAATATAGAACACGGAGAAATTCCAGGTCTGTAACCAGAGATTAATAAGAAAAAGTAACTATACTGGACTTGTTGAGAAAGAGTAACTATACTGCACCTGTTCACTCCGGATTTATATCCGGAGCAAATTTTTATAGAGCCCTAGTTAAATTTTCAAGTTTCTCTAATTATCAAGTTAATACTCAAACACTATTTTGCAGTCAGGAAGATGGTGACTTTATTGCAATCAGGAAGATGGTGATTTTATTCGATAGTATTGGTCTTTATATCACCTTATCTGTACTGTAACATGGGGAGTGTATGACAGATTTATCGAAATGGTGGGCTGGCTCAATTTCAGATCTTGTAAATTATTACAACACTGACATAAGAACCGGTCTCTCAGAAAAACAGGTTCGAAAAAATGCTGAAAGATTTGGTAAAAATACCTTTGCCGAAATCAAACCTGCCAGTGCTTTTTCCCTTCTTATTGAAGGAATGAAATCGCCCATGATGCTGCTGCTTCTTTCTATAGCAGCCCTCTCCTTTATATTCTCCAGGTTTTTAGAAGCCGCTGTAATGGTTTTTGTCGTCATGGCTTACGTTTCCATAGAATTAATTAATAAAGCAAGAACTGATCGTACTCTCAAACAACTAAAAGCACTTGCACAGCCAACATCAACCGTTATCAGGGCAGGAAATAAACTGGAGATTTCATCGTCTGAGCTTGTAGCTGGGGATCTGATTGTCTTATCCTCAGGAGTTCGTGTTCCTGCTGATGGTCGAATTATTGAAAGCAAAGGCCTGGTTGTTGATGAATCCGCGCTAACAGGTGAATCAAATCCTTTAAGGAAAGATGCTGAATCTGAGGTTCCGGAAGAAGCGTCACTTACAGAGAGAACTAACTCCGTATTTTCGGGCACTGTAGTTCTTGACGGTGAAGGAACTGTACTTGTTACTGCTGTTGGAGAGAAAAGTGAATTTGGCAAAATTGCAAGAGAAGTACAGATAACAGAAAAAGAAAACACCTATCTCCAAACCGCCATGATAAATCTGGCAAAAATGCTAGCAGTTGTTGCAGTTGCAGTTAGCCTTATTATACCTGGTATAGGAGTATTGAGAGGTCAGGATTTTCAGCAAATGGTAATTACCTGGTTAGCTTTGACATTCCTGATGGTTCCAGGGCAACCTCCAATTATAATTACAATGGCACTCGCACTGGCTTCCTTTGAACTTGCAAAAGAAAACATTATAACAAAACGTTTGAGAGGTACGGAAACACTTGGTTTTGTAACTGTGGTCGTAACAGATAAAACAGGTACAGTTACAGAAAATAAAATACACCTTAAGAAATTTATTTCTGCTGAAGGAGATAAATTAGAACAATCATTAGAACAATCACTAGAGCAATCTGACCTGAGAGAAAAAATATTTCTATCGCTTCCAGAACATTCAAAAGACCCAACAGACCAAGCAGTTCTGGAAGCACTTGGAAAGGCTCAGGGTAAAAAACCCCCTCCCGATATATTCGCTGGTTTTGCCAGAGGTCAGCCCTGGCGTGTACTTGTATACAAAAAAGATAATGGCTTTCTCCATGCAATAGCAGGAAAACCTGAGATACTTATTAACAGCTCAAACCTTCCCGAAAGAGAGAAAGAAAAATTGCTTGAGATATTAGAAAAAGAAACTGCTGCTGGCGAACGTGTAGTTGCTTATGCTGTGCGTATTTTAGATAAACCAGAAACTGACAAGCTAAAAGATCTGGATTTCGTTGCCCTTGCAGTATTGATAGATCCAATCCGGGAAGGCGTGAAAGAAGCCATAGCTTCGCTTGAGATGGTTGGAGTAAAAACGGTTATTGTTACGGGAGATCACCCCGGTACTGCTAAAGCAATCGCAGAAAAAATAGGATTAAGAGGAGAAGTAGTAACTGGCGATCAAATCGAGAGCCTGGAAGACGAAGAGCTTGTGGAGGTGGTAAAGAAAACTGGAGTATTTGCACGAGTTGCTCCACTCCAGAAGCTTCGGCTGATAAAGGCCTTACAGGCCAATGGGGAGAAAGTTGCTATGATAGGGGACGGCATAAATGATGCCGCCGCAATAAAATCAGCTAATGTGGGCATAGCGATGGGAAAAGTAGGTACTGACCTGGCAAAAGAGAGTGCCGATCTTGTATTAACTGATGACAATTATATTCACATTCCAGATGCAATAGCAAACGGCAGGAAATCCCTGGACAATTTCCAGAAAGGGATTACATATTATCTTACTGCTAAAGCAATACTGCTTTCAATTTTCCTGATTCCTCTAATACTTGGAATTCCTTTTCCTCTTAATCCAATTCATATAATTATAGTTGAGCTGCTGATGGATCTTGCTTCTTCAACTATATTTGTTACTGAGCAGAAAGAGCCTGATTTATTACAACGTATGCCAGAAAATGTTCAAAAGTACTTGAAATCAACCATATTGAAGAAAATATTTGTAAATGGTATCGGACTGGCATCAGGAATAACTGTTCTTTATACTTTTTTATATTACCAGACAGGTGACCTTGTCCTTGCACAGACTGCAGTGTTCTCAACCTGGCTGCTTGGACATATCTGCCTTGCACTAAATATGAAGCAAAGGCAGCTTCCTCTCCTGAAACAGGGCATTTTCTCAAACCGTTTTGCGTCATTATGGCTTGCCGGAATGATTGTGCTTACTATAGCAATGACAAATATCCCCACGTTTTTCCCTTATTTGAAGACTACCTTTCTTCCGCTATGGGTGTGGGAAATTATTTTGATTGTGGTAATAGTCACTACTTTCTGGATAGAGATTAGGAAAATTTTCAGATTTTACATTGCAAAAACAAATTTTTAACGTAACAAAATTCATAGAATAATCTTTGAAACTAAACCTTTTGAGATAAAGCAAATATTATATCAGGATCATACTAAAGCACGTGAAATAAAATCTGGCTGAGAAGATTTTCCGAAATATATTATGCAATGCACGAAAAGTCTTGGGTATTAAGAAGTCTTAGTTTTTAAGACATCATCTATTTTAGGGAGTTTGTTGTGGGGCTGGAATTTTGGAAGGGGAAGTATGGTAGTGGAATTTCTTGTCTTAGTTCTGGAGATCTTTGTGCAGTACTTCGAGATTGTTAGCGCGCTCATTATAATATATGGGGGGTTAAGGACTATGTATAAAATCCTGGATATAGAAGTTTTTAAAAGACCTGGAAGTTACCAGAAAGTAAGGCGAGAATTTACAGACAGGATAATCCTGGGACTTGAACTCCTGATTATTGCAGATTTGCTTGAAACCCTTAGAAGACAATCATTAGAAGATCTCCTGCTGGTAGGGGCTGTTGTATTAGTTCGGATCCTTCTTAGCCATTTTCTCAGTAGAGAGGAAGAGAATATAACTTTGATTGAAGATGAATCTTCAGAAGTAGTGTGAGAGGTACAAGATGGTCTCAGAATATATAGAGACATTCCTTCTGGTCTTCGAATTGCTCTTTGAAGCAGTAGGCACAGCTATTATAATCTACGGAGGTCTAAAAGCAACATTTCAGCTTTTCCTCCGTGAAGTGTTAAAAAGATCCTACAATCTGGAAAAGGTCAGAAAAGGGCTTACAAAAAAAGTACTTTTTGGGCTTGAGTTTTATATTGTAGTTGCCATCCTTGGAACTTTGAGAGACCCCTCCAGTCAGGAGCTTTTACTTCTGGGTGGTGTCGTCCTTATAAGAACAGTGCTTGGTTACTTTTTGAGCAAAGAAATCAAAGAATATAAACTTGGAGAATAATACGGGACTATTTACTTTTGTAGCAGGTCTGTTACAAAAATCATCTTTTGAATTAATTTCTAATATTACCTTAAAGCTTGAATTTTTACATAAAAAGTATATCTTTTATAGTACGCTGTAGACCCAGAAATAGTATAATTTAAAAGCAAGTAGTGTGTTAAGGATACAAAATATTATTAAACTCTAATATTATACTAGTCCGAAATCCAGACTACATTGGCACAAATCCAGATTATTTTGATTTAAGTATCAGGCTGTTTCTGCCTGAGAGGGCTCGGAACAAAGCCCGACATTGGAATAATTCAAATTTACCAACAGGAGCAATTTAATGTATCACCTGAAATGTATCGAATGCGGTGCAGAGTATCCTAAAGACGAAGTGATCTATACATGCAGCAAGTGTGACGGGCTGCTTGATGTTATTTATGATTATTCCTCAATTGAGATTGACATGGAAAAACTTAAGACCGAATGCCCTTCGGTCTGGAAGTACGCAAAACTTCTTCCTGTAGAAAGGGAACCTGTAACTATCAGGGAAGGCGGGACTCCCCTTTATAAGTGCGACCGTCTGGCTGAGAAGGTAGGGATTAAAGAGCTCTATGTAAAGCACGAAGGCATGAACCCTACAGGCTCTTTTAAGGACAGGGGAATGACTGTAGGAGTTACTAAAGCCCTTGAGCTGGGCATGAATACGGTTGCCTGTGCATCTACCGGGAACACCTCTGCAGCCCTTGCAATTTATGGGGCAAAAGCCGGAATTCCTGTAGTCGTACTTTTGCCTGCAGGAAAAGTCGCTCTTGGAAAGATAGCTCAAGCTCTTATGCACGGGGCAAAGGTGCTGAGTATTCGCGGAAACTTTGATGATGCTCTTGCCCTTGTACGCACCCTCTGCGCCCAGGAAAAAATCTATCTCCTGAACTCTATCAACCCCTACAGGCTGGAAGGCCAGAAGACTATCGGTTTTGAGATCGCAGACCAGCTCGGCTTCAGGGTTCCTGACAGAATTGTCCTCCCCGTAGGAAACGCAGGCAATATTACAGCTATTTATAAAGGCTTCAGGGAGTTTAAGAAGCTCGGCATAACCGATTCACTCCCGAAGATGACCGGAATTCAGGCTGAAGGTTCCTGCCCGATAGTAAAAGCCATAAAGAACGGAGCCCCGGAGATTATTCCCGAGGAAAAACCCGAAACTGTTGCAACTGCAATAAGGATCGGAAACCCCGTTAACGCAAAGAAAGCTCTGACTGCAATCCGGGAGTCAGGTGGGACTGCTGAATCTGTCACTGACGAAGAAATCCTTGCAGCCCAGAAAGACCTTGCAAGGCTTGAAGGCATAGGAGTCGAACCTGCGAGTGCAGCCTCGGTTGCAGGGCTCAAGAAACTGGTCGATCTTGGCGTTATAGGCAGAGACGAAACTGTTGTCTGTATCACTACAGGTCACCTGCTTAAAGATCCTCAAACCGTAATTGATGTCTGCGAAGAACCGATTGTAGTGGATGCCAGTATAGAAGCTATCAGAGAAGCGATCTTCGGAAATACTGAATAAAACCTGAAAAACAAACCCATGGGTGTGAAACAATGGAGCCGGATTATAAGCCTCATGAAATCGAAAAAAAATGGCAGGAAAAGTGGGACAAAAGCCAGATTTTCCAGGCTGAGCCCGATAAACGAGAAAAATTTTTCATAACCATCCCCTACCCCTACCTGAACGGGAACCTGCATGCAGGACATACCCGGACCTTTACCATAGGGGATGTTGTTGCAAGGCACAAGCGGATGCTCGGGTACAATGTGCTTTACCCTATGGGCTTTCATGTGACAGGCACACCCATTGTGGGGCTTGCCGAACTGATTGCAAACCGGGACCCTCAGACTCTGGACGTCTATGAACGCCTTCACGGGATTCCAGGGGATATTCTCCCCACGCTCGATACCCCAGAAAAGATCGTTGACTATTTCAAGCGTGAATCCGAGAAAGCCATGCGCAATATCGGGTACTCGATTGACTGGAGGCGTAAGTTTACCACTACTGACCCGACATATAAGAAGTTCATTGAGTGGCAGTACATCCGGCTTGAAGAAAAGGGCCTCATTGTGAAAGGCTCTCATCCTGTAAAATGGTGTCCGAATGACAATAACCCTGTAGAGGATCACGACATCCTGTATGGGGAAGAAGCTACCATCGTCGAATATACGCTGATCAAGTTCCGATATAAGGATCTGGTATTGCCCTGTGCAACCCTCAGACCTGAAACGACATATGGAGTGACTAACCTCTGGGTCAACCCTGATGTGACTTATGTAAAAGCAAAAGTCACGCAGGATGGAAGCGAAGAGTTCTGGGTTGTCAGCAGGGAAGCTTTCAACAAACTTACATTTACTGACCGGACAGTCGAGTATATTGAGGATGTGCCTGCAAAATCCATAATAGGAATAAAACTCACAAACCCGATTACTGGGGATGAAGTAATTTCCCTTCCTGCATCCTTTGTAAAACCTGAAAACGGAAGCGGAATAGTAATGAGCGTGCCTGCTCATGCACCTTTTGACTACCTGGCTCTTCGAGACCTTTACGATGCTGACCTTAGCGAGTACGGGATAACCGAAGATCTCAGGAATATCAAACTGATTTCCCTTATCAAGGTGCCCGACTTTGGAGAGTTCCCTGCAAAAGAAATTGTTGAGAGCATGGGAATTGAAAACCAGAAAGACCCGAGAGCCGAAGAAGCCACAAAAATCGTATATAGAAGGGAATTCCACGGCGGTGTTCTTAAGGAGATTACAGGAAAATACGAAGGTCATGCTGTTTCCAAAATCAAGGATATCCTTACCAGGGACTTCATCAGCTCAAACGCAGGGGAGACTTTTTACGAATTCAGCGAACCTGTAGTCTGCCGCTGCGGTACACCCTGCGTAGTAAATATGGTGAAAGGTCAGTGGTTCCTTAATTATTCGAATCCCGAATGGAAAGCAAAGGTTTACAAATGCCTCAGTGGGATGCGGATCATTCCTGAGGAGTACAGGGTTGAGTTTGAAAACAAGGTTGACTGGCTCAAGGATAAAGCCTGTGCCCGCAGGAAAGGCCTTGGAACCCGTCTTCCCTTTGATAAGGAATGGTTGATTGAGTCCCTTGGGGATTCGACAATTTACATGAGCTATTATATTATTGCCAGGTTTATCGAAAGCGGTGATCTGAAGCTCGAACAACTTACCCTTTCATTCTTTGACTATGTCCTGCTTGGAAAGGGCGACCTGGCAGCCGTCAGCGCGGATACCGGGCTAAGTCCTGAGCTGCTTGAAGAAATCCGCAGGCATTTCAATTACTGGTATCCTGTTGACCTGCGCTCTTCGGGAAAAGACCTTGTACCCAACCACCTGCTCTTTTTCCTCTTCCACCATGTAGCTCTCTTTGAAGAAGATAAGTGGCCGAAAGCGCTTGCAGTAAACGGCTTTGTCTCCCTTGAAGGGCAGAAAATGAGCAAATCCAAAGGCCCGATCCTGACAATGGAAAATGCGGTCAGCCGTTACGGTGCGGACATAACAAGGATGTATATCCTTTCCACAGCCGAGCAGACGCAGGATGCAGACTGGCAGAGGACAGGAATCGAATCTGCCAGAAGGCAGGTTGACAGGTTCTATTCCTTTGCTAAGGATGTTATAGAGAGCGGAAAACGTGCAAACCTGAGCACTGAGCTGAAACAGATCGACCGCTGGATCCTTTCCAGGATACAGAAATATATCCGGGACACGAATTCTTCCCTTGACTCTATTCAGACAAGGGAAGCAATCCAGAACTCCTTCTTCCTGCTGATAAACGATGTCAAATGGTACCAGAGGAGAGGCGGAGAAACCCTGCTCTATTATGTGCTGGACAACTGGGTCAGGCTTATGGCTCCCTTTACCCCCCACCTCTGTGAGGAAATCTGGGAAGCAATGGGGCACAAAGACCCGATTTCCCTTGCTCAGTACCCGCTCTATAACGAAGACCTGATAGATGACGGCGCAGAGCTTGCCGAAGAAGTGATAAAGGGAACCCTGGAAGACATCGAGGAGATTATAAGGGTAACGAAGATGACCCCGCAGACGGTTCATCTCTATACAGCCCCTGCCTGGAAAGCCGAAGCCGTCAGATGTGCCTGCAATATGCAACTTGAAGGTTCTCTTGAGGTAGGCAACCTAATAAAAACCCTGATGGCAAATCCCGACCTCAAACGCTTCGGAAAAGAGATCCCGAAGTTCGTGCAGAAGCTTGTCTCTGAATTCAAAAGTGGAGGTGCAGACCGGTATGAAGTCTTTGCAGGTCCGGGGCTTGATGAGCAGGCTCTCCTGAGAGAATCAGCTTCCTTCCTGGAAAAAGAGATCGGTTGCCCTGTTGAAGTCCACAGTGCCGACTCACCTGCCTTTGACCCTGAAAAGAAGTCAAGGTTTGCCGAGCCACTGAGACCCGCAATTTACATCGAGCAGGCAAAGAAAGAAGAGTAAAAGAGGCTTTCAGGCTTCTTATATTCTCTTCAACTTCAACTTTTTGTGCTTCTAGTAGCACATTATCTTTTTACATTTCTTCTATTATTATGGCTCTTACGTATCTATTTCTGACACTCAGAGTCGTGTACTGAGTCAATAAAAATCACAGGAACAGAGCTCTGTCTTTTGTATAAGTTTAAAGCCTCAGGTTTGTAAAAAATAGTAAAAAGGCTGCTAAATTAAAAGAACCTGCCTGGGAAAAACATTTATGATATGGGGTTGGATAACTATCCGAAAATATCGAGAATTAATTGGGCACGTTTTACATATATGTGATATCATGATGGATGATAATAAGGATCCTGAACATCAGGATTTTTTACGGCATAAAAAGGAATTTGAGCTATTTTATAGTAAAGTATCAAAATATACTGTTTTCGAAAATTCACGTATTGTGGACATTGGTGCAAGTTGGGGGATGCACATTGGTTTTATGGTTAATAATGGTGCAGGTCATGTAACTGGCATAGATATTGCTGATTATAACAGTTACTTTAAAGATAATTACAAGTTAAAAATTGCTCAATACTATGAAAAATATGGCTATAAACTTACTTCGAATAAATATGATTTGATTAGGATGGATGCACAAAAAACTGCATTAAAAAGTTCATCGTTTGATATTGCAGTATCAATCAATGCTTTTGAGCATATTCCAAATCCAGAGTTAGCGCTCTTAGAAATGATGAGAATCTTGAAGCCAGGTGGATACGCTTTTATCAGTTTTATCCCGGTGTTTTTTTGTGATGAAGGTTCCCATATGACCGAATTTGTCACAGAACCCTGGGCGCATTTGATTTACAGTGAAGAAGAATATATTGAAATGCTTAGAGCTGCAACACCTGGTACTGAATATTATGTTAATGAATTTAAGTACGGAATTAATAAGCTACCAAGGAAATATTATTTAGATTTGTTTGATAAGTACAATAGCGAAAATGGTGGAAAAAAAATTATCGATATAATTAAAAGAAAACTTAATAATAATTATTATAAGTTCCAGATCATTGAAACTGAAATATGGGAAGGCGTAGGTGATGAAAAATATTTGTTACATGAGAACTTTGAAAAAGTGAAAGAAAAGTATGGTATCGAGGATTTACTTTTCCGAGGCATGAATATAGTATTAAAGAAATTATGATAAACAATTTGAGAAGATATTTTAATCAGAAATTGCAAAATTGTATTATTGAAGTCAGATGTAAAGCTCTGCTCTCCTATCCTCAAATACAGGAATAAACTTTCGGATCTCTTCTTTTGAGGACAGGTCAAGGTCATAGACAATTACACATTCCCGGTCGCCTGCATCGGCTTTTACTTCACCCCAGGCGTCAATTATCATTGAGCTTCCGAAATAGGTGCAGTCGGGAGCCGAACCAATGCGGTTGCAGGCAATATGCGGGATCTGGTTTTCGATTGCTCTTGCCTTTGCAAGGATTCTCCAGTGCTCAGATCTGGGATTTGGGAAAGCTGCGGTAGTAACAAGAAGGTCAGAACCGGCAAGAGCAAGCTTTCTTGTAACTTCAGGGAAACGAAGCTCGTAGCAGATCTGGAAACCGATTTTCAGGTTCCTTTTTTTCAAAGCAATAGGTTCGATTGAGCTTCCCCTGGAGAAATACTGGTTTTCACCCTTAAAAGGATGAGTTTTCCGGTAAATACCTGCTAAAATTCCTGATTCAAAGCAAAAGCCGAGATTATAGTAAAGCATTGAATTGCCTGAGCTCGAAAGAGCGGGCTTTTCAGAATCTGCAAGTTCCCTGCTGCCAGAAACTTTTTCCGAAACAACCTTTTCAATTATTGAACCCATGATAATGCAGTCATTGGCTTCGGAAAAACATGCCAGGTTTTCAAGAACAGGAGAAGGCATAGTTTCTGCTGCATGTTCAAAACGCTCATAGCAAAAGCCTGTTGAAAAGAGTTCAGGAAAAACAATAAGTTCAGCTCCTCTTCTTACGGCTTCGTGAGCCATATAAAGAGCTTTTTCAAGGTTTTTTTGCTTCCTGCAGTGTAGCACATCCATCTGGATACAAGCAACTTTCATATCCGAACCACCAGCCAGTAACAGCAGCAACAATATAAACTCTGTTATGTAAAGTTTCGAATTTAAACGATTAAAATTTCTTCAAGGGAGCAGGGTAGTTTGCTTGCTTTTTGCTACCAGGCCCTCGAGATCGATCCTGTTTCTAATCAACCCTGCAAACACTTCGTTCGCAAACCTTGTAATTTCCTCCCTGTTTTCACGTATTTCATACGCAGGGTCATCGGGAGGTATTTCAATCTTTGTAATATCGGCCCTGGCTTTCTTCAGATGAGCATCCTGAACCTCACAGACCAATCCAGGCTTTTCCAGGTACTGCTCAATATGTTTTTGAGTAATTCCTATAAGCTTCAATTCCCTGCGGAAACAGGGCCTTTCAAAAAGCTTTGAAATTACATATACTCCTACAGGAATCCTTGAATCCAGGTTGATTTTAAGAAGCTGGTCCCTGAGAATAGAATAGATTTCCTCGGGGTCTGGAAGTTCCTGAGACCTGGACTCTCTGACTTTTTCAGATAGAGATTCCGTGGTCTTCTCAGGCAGGGCATAGATTTTCGAAGGAGGGACTTCGGTTTCTTCAAGAATGTTAAGATCCCTGAGTGCCCTGAGATAGCCTGTAAGAACAAGGCGATGCTCTTCTATTCCTCTGGCTTTCAGTTCTCTGGAAAGCCCGCTGATCGAGAGTTGTCTGCCTTCAAGTAGTTCAAGGAGTTTGGAATTGAGATTTTCTTCCATCTGTACCGACATCACATTTTATTGCTGTTATTGCTGTAATTAACTTTCAAAGATTCAGAACGGTAAATCCTTCTGCCTTTAGGGGCAGCCAAACGAATAAGCCTGTATTTCTCCTGAATCTTTGAAAAAGATCTAATCTTTCCTGTCTGAGAGGCGATTAAGCAAGAAAATTGCAGGGGGTAATACACGATGTAATTATCCTGCATAATATAAAGCTTATGAGAGAGCCTGTAAGGTGAAGTCATAGAATTGGGAAAGAAACTGAAGATATAAATAAAAGAGATTTACCTGATTATATGGATGGAACGTAAGAGAGATTAATCTGAGGAGAATAAACAAAAGATAATGTAAACAGTAAATTCCAGCACTATATGACGAGCAATTTCCTGGAAAGAAAATATATGAGGTAGTATAATCAACCAAATCATTTTATATTCTTTATTAGTTAAATAAGCAGGAATTGAGCTTTTTCCAGCAGGATTGAAGGGCAACACTTAAAAATGATAATTGCTATCTGGTTTAAGTTCAAACTGAGTATTTCATAAGGATGCAAAGATGATTACGAAGTTAATTCCCAGAAAAGTATTCTTTACAGGTGGAGTTGGCACACACTCTGTAAATCTTGAATCATTTGAAGTTGCGCTCCAGGACGCTGGTATTGAAAAATTTAATCCTGTAACTGTAAGCTCTATCCTGCCTCCTTACAGCGCCTGGGCAAATGAAGTACCTCTCAGGAATCTCAGTTTTCCCAGGTCATTTTCAGGAGATGAACATGGAGACTGGATGACCCGTAATCACTGCAGCAGTTTTTGCTATATGAACACCAATACATACCTTTAATTGCTTCCGAACCTATTTACGGACACTACTCAGGGAATATCAAAACTGTTTATCATGCTGTCAATTTCAGACTCTTTGCTCTGACTCAGACCTGGCAAATTAGTGCTCCTTAAGAAAATTCATAATTGTTGGATCTCACCCAGTGGAAGAATCTGCATATATTGATATTTAATAAAAAATATATAATTATCTACCTCTACTTGCATTTCTTACTGCCTGTTGCCCAATGCCTTCAGGTATTGGGAATTACACGCAAAACTATGACTATTTGCTTATCAGGAGAATGGTATGCGTCTCAATGTATTCACAGATAACCCAACCGTTCCGATAGATGTAAAGGACAGGTCTATAAGCGAATTGATGGACGGAATGCTCAAAACAGGCTTCCAGGGAAGGAAGCTGGCAGAATCCGTTCAGGCCTGGTACAACATGTTAAAAGAAGAGGATTTGACCGTGCTTATGGGTCTGTCAGGGGCGATGGTCCCTGCTGGCATGCGAAGGGTTATTTCTTATATGATCCGGGAGAGAATGATAGACTGCCTTGTAAGTACAGGGGCGAACCTGTTCCATGACTCACACGAAGCACTTGGCAAGAAGCATTATATAGGTTCACATCTGGCTGACGACGAGAAACTCTTTGAGCACGGCGTGGACAGAATTTACGATGTTTTCGCAGTGGAGGAGGAGTTCAGGACTGCAGATAACCTGATTGCGGATTTTGCAGAAGAAATTGGGGAAATTTCCTGTTCATCAAGGGAGTTCATGCACCTGCTCGGAAAGGAATTGGTAAGGCGCGGAGCTGCAGAGGATTCCATAGTTGTAAGCGCATACAGGCATAATGTCCCTATCTTCGTTCCTGCAATTTCGGACAGTTCAATAGGGATCGGACTTACGATTGCAAGAAGGAGAGGCTTGAAACTTGATATAGACCAGATAAAAGACGTTGACGAGATTACACAGATTGTAGAAAAGTCAGGAAAGACTGGCGTTGTCTATGTTGGAGGCGGAGTCCCGAAGAATTTCATCCAGCAGACAGAAGTAATAGCTTCTATCCTGGGAATGGATATCGGAGGGCATGATTATGCGCTTCAATACACTACCGATGCTCCACACTGGGGAGGACTTTCAGGCTGTACTTTTGATGAAGCCGTTTCCTGGGGAAAAATCGCAGCCCAGGCAAAAAAAGTGCAGGTTTTCGTAGATGCTACTATCGCTCTTCCTATTGTTGCCCATGCACTGCATGAAAAATGCCGTGGACTGAAGCGGAATGCCCCGAATTTTAACTGGGAAGGGCCTGAAGGGCTTGATATTGATTATAAAGAATAATCAAATTACGAATGTTTATTATATTTGAAAGCTTATAACATAAGGCGAGAAGGAGAGGAGTAAATGGGTAAAAGAACTCGGATAATTAACGATCCTTCCTATTTAGTACCATTGCTCAGGACTTTTGGGTCAAGAACTCATAAAAAAATATTCGATGCACTTTCAAACAAATGGATGACAAAAACTGAGATTGACGAGTTCATAGGTTCAGATTCGTCAAAAAGCCTTCACATTCTGAAAAAAGCCGGACTTCTTGAGAGCCAGTGGAGAGTTCCGGAGGCAGGACAAAAACCCTCCAAAGAATACCACAGCTCCTATTCCAAAGTTCAGGTTAACTTCCAGTGTTCGTTTGAAGATCTGAGCGATATCATCATGCTTACTTTTAAGCCATATGAGGAGGTCAAAGACGCAATAGAAGAACTGGAAAGGCTTGTTGAAGAGGGCAATACCTCCATGAGCAACCTAACGCGGACCCTTAATAAAAACCCGTTTTATATCTGTGCAGTTGCTCGCAGATCTGAAAGGCTTTCAGTAATGGGACAGAGGTTAAAATTAATTGAAGATGTAGAGGAGAACTACGATTGATGATTAAAATCCTCCAGACTAAAAGCGGAGTAACCAAGTTTCAGGTTCTTATTGAAATTGCAGCCCACCAGCCGAATGTAAGACAGAAAGAAATCGCTGCAAAGATTGGAATAACCCCCCAGGCAGTTTCCGAATATATTAAAGAACTTGTAAACGATGGGCTTATAGTTACTGAGGGCAGAGTCCGGTACAGGATTACAAAAGAAGGCGTAGAGTGGGTTCTTGAGAATGCCACAGAAATGAAGCGGTACGCCCGCTTTGTCATGGAGGATATAATCAGCCATGTTTCAACCTGGACAGCCATTGCAAAAGAGGATGTAAAGGAAGGCCAGCAGGTGTACCTGAAAATGGAGAAGGGGCTCCTGTACGTTAGCAGCACGGAAAAAACGGGCGCATCAGGCAATGTTATCTCCGATGCAGCTGCAGGAGAAGATGTAGGGGTCACGAGCTTAAAGGGCTTGATCGACCTGGAAAATGCGACAATTACAATCTGCAAGGTTCCCAGGATTGAACGTGGAGGGTCAAGAAAAGTGGACATTGAACGCCTGAAGGCTATGGCAAACTCAAAACCCTATATAGCAGCTATAGGTGTGGAAGCACTTATTGCCCTGCGCAAGATCGGTATAACCCCGAATGTTATGTTTGGAACCAATGAATCAGTCATAGAAGCTGCATATCACGGGCTGTCATCCCTTGTAGTCTCGGTAGACGAGCAGGTTTCTTCCCTTCTTAACAGGCTGGAGACCGAAAACCTTGAGTACGAACTTGTAGACCTGACCCTCGAATAACTCCCACTAATTTTGAAATCGATTCCAGACCTGCGGGTCTGAATCAAAAATTCTAATTTTTCCAAATACTGCCATTCCGGGATAGTTTTCTCAGAACCTCTTTAAATGACGCGCTACTTTCCTTATTTATCATTTATTTTTTAACTTATCCCACATTTCAGAGCCTGGTGCCTCGCCAGTTAAAAGAATAATCGCAATAAGGATAAGCACCATTGCTGTAAGAATAGCATATCTAGTTATGCTTTCTTCAGGATAATGCATACCTACAAGAGGAGCAATAATTATAAATGCAATAGTTACTAACCAGCCTTCTAAGCTAGCTGGGCTAACGCCCCAACCAATCCTCCTTTTATGAAACCATGCTTTCTTGGTAAGTCTTTTCATGTTTGAGCTCCTTTTATTTTTGATTCAATCCCCTTCATCACGGCTTTTGATCGCAAATAACTTTTAATATATTAGGAATAACTCAAATATAATATCAAGGATTTTTATTGCTAAAAAAGATTATTTGGGGAAAAAATATAGATCAATTCTCAAACATAAAATTTGAAATTATAATTTATCGTTCCTAAGCATGAATTAAACTTCTGAGCAAAAAATAATTTTTATCCCTGCTGTTTTGTTTCAAAGATGGAAGCATGTACTCGATTTGTCTTGAAGTATCAGGTTTCAATCAAAGCTCTCTTGAAGAGTTTTAAGTTGCACTACAACCCTTTTACGAAAAGGCTTGACCGAAACCGTTGAGCTGCAACCGTTGCGCCGGTTTATCGTCAAGCGTTGCGCCTCTTGACCACGCCGCCACGCCTTTTTCGATAAAACCTTTTCTCAAAAGGTTTTCGCTCAAGCCTTTTTTGAAAAGGCTTGTGATCAAACTTTTTCTTAAAAAGTTTGCGTTTATCACGCCGGATAGGGTTAGGGGATAAGGTTCTCAAATCCAAAGGTTACGTCGTTTTCGCTCAAGCCTTTTTGAAAAGGCTTGCGATCAAGCAGCTTTTTGAAAAATTTTGCGCATACATTTATCTTTAAATGGCATGTTTTATATAATCAGGAGATACCCCATGAAGCTGATTGCGCTTTCCGATACTCATATGAAAACCGGAGAAATTCCCCAGCAACTTCAAACACTCCTTGAGGAGTGTGATCTTATAGTACATGCAGGGGACTTCAATACTGTAGAGGCTTATCAGGCCTTCAACGCTAGCGGGAAATTAAAGGCGGTTTTTGGCAATGATGACGCTCCAGAACTCAAAAAACTCCTTCCAGAAAGGTTGAAGTTTGAAGTGGAGGGAGTAAAAATAGGAGTTGTACATGAAGGTGGGCTTTCGATTACCGACACAACTGCACAGGGTTACCTCGCTAAAGAAATGGAGGTAGATATCCTGATTTTCGGGCACCTGCACAGGCCTCTGATAGAGAAAAGAGATATCATGCTCATCTGTCCCGGCTCACCTACCAAACCCAGAATGTCAAATCCAAGTGTCGTGGAACTCATAATTGAGAAAGGAAATATTAACGGCAGGATAGTTACGCTTGAAGGAGATACCTGTGAATATATAAAGTTCCGGGATACGCTTAAAAAGCGCACGCAGGAAGAAGACCTTAACGAAAAAAAAGCTTGAACATCTGAAACTACAAGAGACAGATCTGAAAGAAATCACAATCTGGACTACCTGTGTAATAGTCCTGACAGTGATTTATTTGCTCTTGGAATCTGGCACATGCCCTGCTAAGTGGGGTTACAGGAACTAATTTCGCAATCCAAGTTTACATTGTTTCCAGTTTGAACATAACGCCTGTGCCCTGAAGACTCAGATAAACTTTATCCCCAAATTCGAGAATTTTCTCGACACTGACATTGCTGTTCCAGTTGTATACGAAATCGTAGCTACCCTGCATGGGCTCGAAACCCAGGGACATCAATCGATGGTTAATCTCTGATGGACGAGCCCCTTCACTGCTGAACCAGACCAGTAGATATGTTTTCACAGCATCATCTCACATATCAGCTTAATTATTTTATATTAAGTTTCATTCAAACACACATTGCTTATTTTATACCATGTCTCGTTCATTTATGTATATTTTGCCTCTTCTGGCTTTAAGGCCGATGCGAATAAAAAACGTTTGTTTAATACAACTGGGGTTTAAGTATAAAGTAAAAGAATTTCAGGGAAAAGATAGAAAGAAGTAAAAACTCCAGAGAATAGGCAACAGGAAAGAGGAAGCAGAAAAAAGAAACAAAGACCTGATAAGATAAAGGTTAATTTTCTAAATAAAAAAGAATTAAGAGGCTTTTGCCCCTATTTTACTATAAGGCTGTTTTATTCATTTATGATTTCATCACTTTTCTTTAAGGGATTCAAGGGCTTTTTTGACCATTGCACGATAGGAATCCGTGTCAGTCAAGTAATGTTCTTTTGCAAGTTTTGCATTTGAGTCTTCCTCTGCCTCAACTGCCCTTATTCTCTCAAGAGTTTGTTTTGCGGTATCGAGTACCCAGAGGTCTCGGGTAAGCTCATCTACCTGCTGGATCGATTCAGGTCGGATGGAAGTCAGGACGTTTCCATCATCTGTTATGTAGGTGCTGGTCTTGCCCACGACTGCCACAAAAGCTGGTGGTTCGCATTCCGAAAGGAATTGGGCTGCTTCAGGCTGGTACTGTCCTGCATAGACCAGGAAGGAGCCGGTAGGGTCTGAAATCCTTCCCCTCCAGTATTCGGAATCAGTGCCGATATCTTCCTTTTCGATAAGTGTGCCAACAAGGAAAATGCGGTTTACCTTAGCCCCTGTGGGAGTAAGGATATACTGCGGAGCATACTGATCACTTTCATCCCTTGAGGTCAGGTTCGAATCCTTCAGTTCCTGAGCAAAAACTCTGCGGGCAACTTCTCTGAAAAAGCCTGGCATTTACTGCACCTCCGACCCGGTAAGTGTTTCATTAAGGGTAAGCATTTCATCAAGCATCTCTCTATCCAGAGAAGTCTTGGGAGTAATCGAATCGACAAGGATATAACGGTCAAGTTTGTGCCCGGTGATGGTATAATACCTGCCTACCAGTTCATGTTTCAATTTATCCAGCACAACCCCCGGATCAAGGGCATCTGCAGCCATTGCAATTGCAGCATCAAGGGAAATCCCTGCAAGCTCTTCAGTAAGTTCCCTGTTAATAAGGGCATCCTGGGTGGAGGTTCCGGAATCAAGAACCGCTTTTATCCTCAGGTCGTATTCTCCTTTTACTTTACCGTGTTCTGCACAGGCACCTTTAACCAGAGCCCTTTTACACTCAGGGCAGCGTTTTATGAGGCCTGAGCCTGTCTGGATGTCCACCATTGCTCCAAAGTATGTGGTGGTTGCGGATCCGACTTCGATATCCTCATCAAGCTCTTCTATGGAACTTGACCGGTTAAGCTGGATCTGAACTTTGCCGCCCCATTCATTAACAACTACATTTTTTAACATGTAGCTCTTGCCTTCTTCCATGTCAGGAAGTTCGGAGCTTGCCCAGTTAGTGAATTTGACGACACCGGTGTGGTCTCCTATAAGCCCTGCCTGCTCGATGGATTCGTGAGAATTTTCCCAGAGCTGAACCACTTTTCCTTTGACTGTAGCCCACTGGCCTCCCGCAAGGTCAGAGATATTTCTGAATTCAGACTCTCTTACAGCTAGTGTGAAATCTCCGCCTCCGACTACGATAGGTTCATCAAGCTTCTCAACTGAACTGTTCTTGTTGAGCTGAACCTGGAACCTGCCGTTGTACTCTCCTACAACAACACTCCGGAGGAGGTAACTTTCTCCCTGCTCAAGCCTGGGCAGTTCAGCATTCTTCCATGCGGTAAACTTTATGATGCCCGTCTCATCTCCCAGGAGCCCTACCTGAGAGATGGACTCATGAGTGTTTTCCCAGAGCTGGATAACCTTTGCCTTAAGGTTTGCCCACTGCCCGTTTTCCGAGATGTCTGCAATCTTCGTAAGCTGAGGCTCAGCCTGCCTCATATAAAATTCATTCTTAGGAATAGAATATTTCTTCAAAAAGTAATTGGTCACGCTGCGCTGCGCTTCGTTAGAAGGAACTTTAAATTTCGTAATCAGTTCGTCAAGTCTGCTTTCGATATCTTCTACATTTATATCGATGCCAAGCTTCAAAAATCGGTCTCGAATGGATTCGGCTGTTTGTTTCATTCTTTCTACCTCAACAAGCCTCTTGTTTATCTTTATTGTATAGAGAGGCGTTTTAAATTACAACGCCACAGAATATAAAGTTAAGGAAAGCGGAGTGAAAGTATTCACCACGAGCAGTGACCAATTTATGGGAAAGCATGTCATAAAAACTCTGCGAAACCCGGGGAATTGGTTCCTGAGGATATTCTTATGCAGGGAAATAATTACTTTTTTGAGATCATTTTTAAATTCCCGCCAGCAGTAATATTTGCTGCCCGCCTGGGTCCAACTTTGAAATCACTTCAATATCTCATTTTAAGTTTTTTTGGATAGAATATATTCTCAGGCTATACTTAAACTTATTTGTGGAGATGATCGAAAGCACGTTTTCCAATGTCTCCTTCCCCCAATAATTGTGACAATGTCACCGTATTCAAGTATTAGAGTGGAATTTCGTTCGTTTGAAGCATTTTTCAATACAGCCGCTTACCAGAAGTAAGGCTGCAAACAGTAAAATCCCATAACCCTAGGTTTAATTTCAATCCCCTCAAAAGAACCCTGAGCCCTTTGACCAGTTAATGTCCCTTTTGATGCATTACCTAAAATTTACTGTCAATACTAGTTATAACTTGTAATTTTCCAGGTTTTTGTAAAGATCGCCTGAAACAAAAGAGAGAAGTATCGAAATACGATATGACAACCCGGCATTTTTAGAGGATCCTTATGTTTTTGCAGAATTTTAAGAGAGAAATTAAGAGTGTGAATATGAATTTTTGTGGCTGGCTGTAAAAGTTCTCTTTCAGAGTGGATTAAAGCCGTTGCGAAGCAAAATATGTGAGTAAGCAGGTACCCAAAATTATCAGCGTCTGACAATCCGTACCTGAGCTAACATTTTATTCTCAAAGTACAGTTATTACTGAAATACAATTTACATTTTAAAATGTTTATGTATACACCAGTTATACTATTATATCTAAATTTATATATTCTGTAGCATTATAGAAAACTCCAGAGTGCCCAGAACAGTTCCGAGAATTTCACCACTGTTCTCCTTGAATCTTAATAATTAATTGCTAAATGTATAATATCATATGGTAAAATTTATCCATTCATTTCTCAAAAATTGCTTTAATTTTAAGCTTTAAAAAACACAGGATATAAAAAGTAGGAAGTATTTATCTGAGTTGTGGAATAAATATTTTTCTATACATTCAAAAAGTTCAAATACTCTATAAAAACTAAAATCAAGATAAATTTAGAAGAGATTTTAAGGTTTGCGTTCTCAATAACGCTTATTCTATGAGGAGGATTAATTATTAATTATCGAGGATTACTTTTTTATTGTTAGCTATCCCTTATACAGGTATAACATTTTACATATATTTAGATAAAGGAATTTTGCGTAAAATTTTCAAAGGTAATGTATAAATTCTAAAGAAGGTTTTTAAAATCTATGAAAGCTATTATCCTTGCAGCAGGAGAAGGGTTGCGTTGCAGGCCTCTTACTCTTACCCGCTCAAAAGTAATGCTTCCCATCGCCAACAGGCCTATTCTGGAGCATGTAATAGATTCGCTTGAAAAGAACAGAATAACTGATATTATATTGATTGTTGGATATAAGAAAGAACGCATAATGGACTATTTTGAGGACGGACTGAACTTTGGAGTGAAAATAAAATACATCGAACAAAAAGCTCAGCTCGGTACTGCACATGCAATCGAGCAGGCAAAAAGCATGATCGGCCCCGAAGACTCGGAATTTCTCGTGCTTAACGGAGACAACCTGGTGGAACCGAAAACAATAGCAGACCTTCTCAATAATTATGAAGGGGATGCAAGCCTTCTGACCGTAAGGATGGAAGAGACTACAGGCTATGGAGTAGTTCTTACAGAAAGGAAAAGAGTTACAAGGATTCTGGAAAAAAGGCCCGGAGATCTGAGCCGTATCGTAAATACCGGAATTTATGTTTTTACACCGCAGGTCTTTGAAACCATCGAAAAAACCCCGATATCCGAAAACGGGGAATATGCAATAACAGATACCCTCCAGCTTATGATTGATGAAGGAAAAATTGTTACTTCAGTTCCTACCGAGTCAAAGTGGCTTGATGCTGTCCATGCCTGGGATTTATTGAAAGCAAATGCAATAGTCTTGGATTCCGCCAGAAGCCTGAGAATTGAAGGAGAAGTGGAAGAGGGAGTTGTCATAAGGGGAAAGGTAACCATAGGACAGAATACCAGGATTCGTTCCGGAACTTACATTTTAGGACCTGCTGTCATAGGAGAAAATTGTGACATCGGTCCCAATGTGGTCATTCTGCCCTCCACAACGATAGGAGACAATGTATCTATCAGGTCATTCACTGAAATTCAGAATAGTATAATAATGAACGACTGCAGGATATATTCTCACGGGCAGATCTCGAATTCTATAATTGGAAGCAACAATACAATTGGTTCAGGATTCTTTGTTGAGGAGAAAGAAGGTCTGTCGATCATTATGAATGGAACTATTCATCGAGCTCCCAAACTCGGTACTATCTTTGGAGATGACAACCGGATTGGAAACAGTGTACTTGTGAAAGCCGGAGTAACTGTAGCCGTCGATTGCCAGGTAGAGTCTGGAAACACTATATACAGGGACCTGTCCCGTCACTCGGTGGTTCTTTAATCCCATAGAGGTGAAAAAATGTGTGGAATCGTAGGTTATGCAGGAGAAAAATCTGCTGCATCTGTTATCGTAGAATCTCTCAAAAAACTTGAGTACCGCGGATATGACTCTGCCGGGATTTCGGTTCTGGGCAGCGGAGTAGATACTTACAAATCAGTAGGTAAAATCGTAAACCTTGAGACCACAATTCCTAACAGCATAGGTGGCAATATCGGAATAGGGCACACCCGCTGGGCAACCCACGGAAGACCCAGCACTATAAACGCTCATCCGCACAACTCCGGAAACCCTTGTAAGATCTCAGTTGTGCATAATGGAATCATAGAGAACTATATGACACTGAAAGAGCAGCTGATTGCAGAAGGATACGAGTTTAAGTCGGAAACCGATACAGAAGTAGTCGCACATCTCCTGCACAAACACATGTACGGAAAACCCGATGAGAAAGAAGCAAAGTGTGATCTTCTCACAGGACTCAGGGAAGTGCTAAAGGAGATTGAAGGTTCTTATGCCCTTGCAGTTATCTGTGCTGACGAACAGGGAAAACTCGTGCTTGCGCGAAAAGACAGCCCGCTTGTTATAGGACTTGGCGAAGGTGAGAACTTTGCCGCATCGGATGTAACCGCTTTTTTGAATTATACAAGGGATGTTATTTTTATAAATGATTTTGAAACTGCAGTTCTGACTCCTACCAGTGTAGAGATCTTTGACAGAGAAGGAAAAGTCCGCGAAAAGAAAATAGAAAAGATCGAGTGGGATTTTGAAGCTGCTGAAAAAGCCGGCTACGAACATTTCATGTTGAAGGAAATTCACGAGCAGGTGAGTGCGATTCATAACACACTTGCAGGTAAGGTCTCAGAGCTTGAAGGAACCATATTACTCAAAGAACTTAATATGACTGAGGACGAGATAAGAAAGCTTTCAAGAGTTCAGATTCTGGCATGTGGAACCTCCTGGCATGCAGGGTTGCTTGGAAAATATCTATTTGAGCAGCTGGCAGGCATACATTGCGATATAGATATCTGCTCGGAATACAGGTACAGAAACCCGGTCATGGATGACGGAATGCTTGCCATTGCAATTACCCAGTCAGGAGAAACTGCGGATACTCTCGCAGCTGTGAGAGAGGTAGCGTCCTATAACTGTCCCACGCTTGCGATTACAAATGTCGTAGGAAGCACCATTACAAGAGAAGTTGATAGCGTGCTCTATACCAGAGCAGGACCTGAGATAGGGGTTGCCGCAACCAAAACTTTCAGTACGCAGCTTACGCTGCTTTATCTGCTTGCCGTAAAGTTCGCCTTATCAAGAGGTAAGTTAAGTCACAATTATGTTAAAGGATTCATTACGGATCTAAGGAAAATACCTGGCCAGATTCAGCAGATCCTTAACCAGAAGGAGACAGTAAAGGAATGTGCAGAGATTTTTGCTCACGCAAAGAGTTATTTCTTCCTCGGCAGGCACCTGAACTATCCGATTGCCCTTGAAGGTGCGCTTAAATTAAAAGAAATTTCGTATTTGCATGCTGAGGGTTTTGCCGCAGGTGAGCTCAAACACGGCCCGATTGCACTGCTTGAAAAGGGTACTCCTGTGGTTACTATTGCGACAACAGGGCAGACGTATGATAAGGTGCTGAGCAATATAAAAGAAGTAAAAGCCAGAGATGCTACAGTTATCGCAATTGCCGGGAATAAAGACTCCGAGATTGGAAAATATGCAGATATTGTCCTTACGGTTCCTCAAAGTAGCGAACTGCTTTCCCCGCTGCTCAGTGTTGTAGTCCTCCAGCTGCTTGCTTATTATACTGCGCTTGCCCGGGGTTGCTCGATTGACAAGCCACGCAATCTTGCAAAAAGTGTCACTGTGGAATAATGGAAAGACTGAAAACTTAAAATTAAAAAATCAAAAGAACCTAAAGAGAATACACTTTACACTTCAGGAAACTTCGGAGCGGGAAATATGAAACTCTTCGGATCTTCAGGAATAAGAGGAATAGCAAACAAAGAAATCACGCCCGAACTTGCACTTAATGTAGGGCTTGTATTGGGAAGCCGAAAAAAGACTGCAGTTATCGGAAGGGATCCCAGAGTTTCGGCCCAAATGATCGAGCACGCCCTGATTGCAGGAATGACTGCAGCAGGCTGTGCTGTTACAGAGATCGGCCTTGTTACTACCCCTACCCTGGCATATGCAGCCAGAGAATACGAATGTGGTGTAATGGTTACAGCCTCCCACAACCCATCTGAGTACGTAGGAATCAAACTCTGGAATCCTGACGGCATGGCTTTTGACTCGTCGCAGCAGGACGAAATTGAGAGAGCCATTGAGGATGCAAATTTTTCCAGGGTTCCATGGAACAGTATAGGCAGATTTGAAGAAGATGGAAATGCCATCCGTGCCCATATGAATATGATTAAGAAACTTGTAGGGAGTTCCAGCCTGAAAGTAGTACTGGACTGCGGATGCGGAGCAGGAGGGACAATTAGCCCCTATCTCCTCCAGGAACTGGGTTGTGAAGTAATAACCCTGAATGCCCAGCCTGATGGCCACTTTCCTGCGAGAAACCCGGAGCCGAATGATGAAAACCTTTCCATGCTAAAAAAAGCTGTTGTTGATTTCGGAGCCGATCTAGGGATAGCGCATGACGGGGATGCAGACCGGATGATGGCAGTGGATGAGAAAGGCAATTTTGTCTCAGGCGATGAGCTACTTGCAATTTTTGGACTCTATGAATGCAACGGCAACAAGGGAACGGTTGTCGTGCCTGTAGACACTTCATTGATGGTTGACGATTTCCTTAAAGGTTCGGAAATTATAAGGACAAGAGTGGGAGACGTCTACGTCGCAGAGGGGATAAAACAGTACGGCGCTATTTACGGAGGCGAGCCGTCAGGAAGCTGGATTTTCCCGAAGATTTCTTACTGCCCGGACGGGATTTACGCAGCCGCAAAGCTTGTCGAGATTGTAAAGGAAAAGAAATTGAGCGAACTTCGAGAAGAACTTCCAAAGTATGCCACAAAAAGAGGAACTCTGCCCTGCGCAAATGAAAAGAAAGCAGAATTTATGGAAAATGTGAAGGCTAAACTTGAGCCTCTGGGAAAAGTCCTTGATATTGATGGTATTCGCGTGGAAATGGACAATGGCTGGGTACTTGTTCGCCCCTCGGGCACGGAAGCAAAAGTGAGGATTACGGCTGAAGCCCGTGAGAATGTTGATGAGATTTTCGAGATGGCTGAAAAGATAGTAAAGGAGGCGCTTAAATGAAAGCAGTTGTCCTTGTGGCAGGCAAAGGCACAAGGATGGAACCTCTGACTTCCGACTGCCCCAAGGTCATGCTCAAGGTTGCAAATAAGCCCATCCTTGAGCACATACTTAATTCAGCCATAGAAGCAGGTATCGAAGGCTTTGTCTTCATTACGGGTTATCTCGAGGAGCAGATAAAAGAGTACTTCGGGGACGGGAGCAAATGGGGAGTTAGCATAGAGTACGTACGGCAGAAAGAGCAGCTAGGGACTGCAAATGCGATAGGCTGTGCAAAAGGCTATGTTGACGGGACTTTCCTTGTACTCAACGGAGATATGCTCATAGGACAGGAAGATTTAAAAGCCCTGGTTTCAAGGACAGAGGAAGCGGTCATTTGCGTAAAAGAGGTAGAAAACCCTTCGGATTTCGGAGTGCTTGAAACTGAGAATAATAGAGTTGTAAGGATAATAGAAAAACCTAAAAATCCCCCCACTAACCTTGCAAACGCCGGAATATACCTCTTCAGGGAATCCATTTTTGATTTCATTGACAGGACACTACCCTCCGTGAGAAATGAATTCGAGATTACGGACTCACTCCAGATGCTTATCGATACAGGAGCGGCTGTGGGCTACAGCTCTCTCAACGGCAGGTGGATAGATATAGGGTATCCCTGGGATCTCCTTAAAGCAAACGAACATCTACTGAAAGATCTCAGGAAGAGATGTGAGGGTACCGTGGAACCGAATGCAACAATAAAAGGGGAGGTTGTAATAGGGAAAGGCACTCTTATCAGGAGCGGTTCTTACATCGAAGGTCCAGTAATAATAGGGGAAAACTGCGATATAGGTCCTAATTGTTTTATCCGCCCACACGCTTCAATAGGGAACCATGTAAGGATAGGGAATGCGGTCGAAATAAAAAACACGATTATCATGGAAAATACCCATGTAGGTCATCTGAGTTATATTGGAGACAGTATTATCGGAAGCCGTTGCAATTTTGGAGCGGGTACGAAAGTTGCAAATCTCCGGCATGATGGGAAAAACATAAAAGTAATGGTAAAAGGCAGAATTCTTGACTCGGGCAGAAGAAAACTCGGAGTGATTATGGGAGACGACGTGCATACCGGTATCAATACAAGTATAAATACCGGCGTGATGATGGAAAAAGGGAGATTTACGTATCCCGGAGAGATTGTAAAACATTAATCCAGTGCCTGGGTTTTCGAAAAAACGATCAACTCTAAAAAGAGTCCATGACTTTCTAAGATCGAATAATAGAGTCTGAGAAATAAAGTAAGAGATTCTGAGAAATAAAGTAAGAGATTCTGAAAATAAGCTGGAGCCCTTTTCCCGGAAAGGAAAGGGGCATTTAAATTAACTTATTATAACGAGCTCGGAATAAAGCTGCTTTTATGCGTAAAGTTTCTTTAAGGACCAGAGCATTGTGCTCCGGAAGAGCCCTTCGGTTTCCACCTTTAAGGAATCATCATTCATGCATTTTACAGCTTCTTTCAGGGGTTTGTCCGAATCTAGGATCTGCCTTACGGTTTTCTCATCAGTTTCTATTGTTATGGTGGGTCCCATCTTTGAGTTGGGATCATTAGGAGTGTCATATGTGTAAAACTCTCCTATCTGTCCTCCTCTCATCAGTAAAGTCACGTAAAGCATCTCGCCGTTTTCAAGCTTAATTTTTCCGGCAATTTCCTCACTGGCTACAAACCTTTTAAGGACTGAGGGAACTTTATCAAAGTTTTCGTTATAACGCTCGGCTTTTGCACTCAGTTCTGAGAAGAGGTCATTTTCAATACTGGAGTTCTCAGGCGCTTTATAAAGTTCAGCTTTTTTGATGTTGCCTGCACTTGAGGTTGCACTTGCTATCGGTACAAATAAAAGCATAATTAAAAGAAAAAAACTCAGAGCTCTGATTTTACTGTGAGAAAACATAATTGAAAATAAGAGAGATTAATATAAATAAGTTATTGAAACAAATTAAGCCTGAAAAAGGATAAAATAATTAGAAATGAAGGTAAAAGAAGTTCAGGCAATGATAAGTATGATTAGCGAAAGGTGAAGGTAAGAAATGGGGAAGGTGATGAAAGATAAGTGTAATAAGAATAAAGATAAGTGTAATAAGAACAAAGATAATGAAAAACCAGATCAGAAACAGTGATAACAAAAAAACTAAATCGGAAACAGTGATAACAAAAAAAACCAAATCAGAAACAGCGATAACGAAAAATACATATAAATAAAAATAAGAGAATCAAAATAAGAAGTCAAAATAAGAAGTCAAAATAAGAGAATCAAAATAAGAGAATCAAAATAAGAGATCAAAATAAAGAAAATCAAGAATATACTCGATTGAAGGCTCAACTTAGATTTAAGAAAAAAATAAAAATAAGAAATAAATAAAATTTACCAAATAAGATCTACCGACGCCGCATTTACGATCGTAAATCTACATCGATAAATTATTAAAGTTTAAGAGAGGGTCTGAACACCTCGGAACAATATTTGTCGAAGACCTGATCTTCAACCTGTTCGTATAATTTTTTATAATCTTTCGATTTAGGGTCGTGCTTGCTCATCTTTTTCTTGACTTCAGCATTCATCTTATCAAGAGTTTTCTGGTCAAAACCTTCCGTATTCTCCATAGTAAACATAAAAATCATACTCTGAAATTACCTGTTAGGTACTGAAATTCTTAAGTCGTTAATCTTCGATATTACCTGCATAATATTACTGTACAATGTTGAAATTGTATAATAATTGTATAATTTTAAGGATTATACATAAATACATTAGTCAGGCAATTTACTCAACATTATTGATAGATTTTCAAATCTCTTTGGAAATAACATCTGATTCAATAATTAAGAGTTTTATATTATTTATCTAATATATTAGCTTTCTCTTTTAGACAAGACCTTTGTGTGCACTGCAAGGCTTCACAGTCTTAAGGTTCTAACATTAGAACCCTGGAAAGCTGTTACTTCACATAACCGGTGGTTCAAGTATCTTTGAGATAATAAATCAGTTATGTCTACTCATATAAATATTTTACACTCATGTAATATCCTGAAGGACTTATACATTGTGACATTGATACCGGTATATAATAAAAGACTGGTATATAATAATTGTCTGAATTCTTGATAAAAACCCTGTAGATAATTATATGGGAACAGTTTATCACAAATCTTCAGAAGTCAGCTTCTCAGCTTCACATAGGAGGTAAGTCTTTCGCAGTCGAATATTCTGCCTGGTTTATGGGTTAATTTTATTAGCTCTTCGGATTACTATAGAGTTATACAAAAGTACTCGAGTTGATAACAAAGTGCGACCAGTCTCACAAAGAGTGAACGCGAAAAAGACTCATGAAAACAATACCGATTTTGGAAAATCTACCTCTGAGCTTCTTATCCTGAAGCCCGAAGGTTATCCGTTAAGTGGCATGATGGATGAATATCCTGTTATTGAAAATCGGGATGTTTTTGAATTCTATGCCAGAGAGCAGTGGAACGGGTATGTTGCCCGCAAAGGAGATTATCTCTTTGACAGGCGAATGTTCCCGGATTTTGCGTACCGCATTATAGATGTGGAACCTGCAGAGTCCGTAATAGGAAGTTCAACCTCAATTATCGTTACTGAAGAAGAAAACGGGCTTACTTCCTCGGTAGAAATAAAGAGCAGCGTAAAATTTGAAGATGTAATCGGGCAGGAGCTTGCAAAGCAAAAGTGCAGGCTGATTGAACGCTTCCTTGAAGAGCCCGAACGCTTCGGGAAATGGGCGCCAAGAAATATCCTTTTTTTCGGGCCTTCGGGCACTGGAAAAACCATGCTTGCAAAGGCTCTTGCTAACAAGACCAATGTACCTATTATTCCGGTCAAGGCTACACAGTTAATAGGAGAATATGTGGGAGATGGAGCCCGCCAGATTCACCAGCTTTATGACAGAGCAGAAGAGATGGCTCCATGCATAATCTTTATAGATGAGCTTGATGCCATAGCTCTGGACCGGAAATTTCAGGAGTTAAGAGGAGACGTAAGTGAAATTGTAAATGCTTTACTGACCGAAATGGATGGTATAGTGGAGCGCGACGGAGTATGTACTATCTGCTCCACAAACAGGATTTATACCCTTGATTCTGCTATAAGAAGCCGATTTGAAGAAGAAATTGAATTCGTACTTCCCAGAGAAGAAGAGATCCTAAGGATATTTGAATCGAACGTAAAAACCTTCCCCCTGCAAGTGGAGGGCTGTGACTTCCGGGCTCTTGCGAAGAAAGCAAATGGGCTTTCGGGTAGAGACATTGTGGAAAAAATTTTAAAAACCGCTCTTCATCAAGCAATAATAGAAGACCGGGAGACAGTAACAGGCAAAGATTTTGAAAACGCGCTTGCAAAACTTAACAGAAAAGACCTCCCTGAGGGACCTTCTGAACTTTATATTTAAAATAATCCTTTTACCTTTTGGAATTTTTCTTTTGCCTGCTTCAGTATAATTTTTTGCTTGCTTCATGTGACGTTTTTACATACATATCTCCTGCCTTAAAGAGCAGGAATAATTTTATGTATAAAAATAGTTATCTTCTAGCAGAAATGATTTAAATAAGTCTCAAACAAAAATGAAATAAAAATAAAAGGGATCCCTATGAGTGAAATACGCGAAGTCGACAGGTTTGAGTGCAGAGTTGTAAACGTAATTAAAAACCTGATGTGGAAAGGTGTAACAGTAGAAGAAAAAGGCACAAGAGGCAGGGTATATTTCAGCAGAGTTAACAGTGAGCTCGATATCAATTACGGCGATACTCTTTATATAGGCGTCAAGCCGGTTTATGAAGTCGAAGGCAAAACCATGGAAGTCACACTTTATGATGCTGAAAACAAAAAACTGGATTGGACTCTCATCTGAGTTATCCTGAACCTGTTGCGATGCAGAATAGATTTGTTACAGCTCCCTTTACGCAAACCTGTTCGAATATAAAAACCCAATAACTTCTAATCTTTCTTAAAGACCATCTCAATTTTTTTATTCAGACCTGTAGGGAACCTCGATTTCCATCAGGTCTTCGGCTATAATCACGTTTTCAAACACTTTTTTCGAATCGTTAAGGAGAGGTTCAGAATCATCAGTATACCGGGAACTTATATGGGTAAGGATGAGCTTTCTGACCCCGGCTTCCTTTGCGAGAGCTGCAACTTCCCCTGCTGTCGAATGTTTGGATTCTTCAGCCCAATCTGCCATCTCGTCCGCGAAACTGCTGTCGTGGATCAGCACATCTGCATCCCTGCTGGCTTCAAGAACGGACTCACAGGGTCTGGTATCTCCGCTGTATACAATAGTCCTTCCGGGCCTTGAGGCTCCCATTACATCTTCGGGTCTTACGAGCTTTCCATTGACTTCTACCGGATTTCCTTTTTGCAACTTTGCGAAAAGAGGACCAGGAGGAATCCCCAGTTCGATCGCCTTTTCTCTGTTGAAACGCCCGGGGCGGGGGTTTTCTATAAGGGCATACCCGAGGCTTGAGATGCTGTGCTCGGTTTTTAAGGCACGGATCACGTATCCCTCCTTTTCCACAGTATCTCCGGGTTCCAAAGGGATACCCTGGACTTCATATTTAAGATTGAAATATCCAAGAGCTTTAAAAAGCTCGGTAAATTCTCTGGTTCCTTCAGGGCCGTAGATCAGAAGGGGCTCTTTCCTTCCCATGAAAGACATGGTCTGAATCAGCCCAGGAATACCCAGGAAATGATCTGCATGGAAGTGGGTGACAAAAATCGAGGATAGGTTCATCATTCCTGTCTTTGCCCGCATCATTTGCTGCTGAGTGCCTTCTCCACAGTCAAACAGGATAAGCTCTCCTTCCCGATTGACCATTATTGCAGACGGATTCCTGTTGCGTGTAGGCAGAGAGCCTCCAGTACCAAGAAAAATTATGCGAAGCATATCGAATCCACTAAACACTCAAGGAGTATTTATGGATTACCACTAAAAATATCAGAAAAATCCCAATAAAGTCAACTTTTTAAGCTAAAATCCTATTTTAGAGCATTTGCTAATTTTTAGCATTTTCTAGAGCACTTATCGGAATCTCGATGTTCATGGAACACTTATCCAACTTTCACAGTCCAGATTCTCCCGTAATTACCTGTAATTCTAAGCTGGATTTCTCTGTCAGCCAACTTTCACAGTCCAGATTCTCCCGTAATTACTTGGAATTCTAAGCTGGATTTCTCTGTCAGCAGTGACCCCCATTAAATTTTCCAGTCCGTGAAGTTCTTCCACGTAATTGCCACTAAACGGGAATTTAAAAGGCACTATCTGATCCTGATCTCCAAAGTTTAGAGTTATAAGGCTAAAAACTCCCTCAAAACTCCTGGAAAACAGCATAATATTCCGGCATTGATAGCGGGTTAAATCATTGTAGAAATAATGTTCTCCCCTGGAAAACTGAGGGTTATTTCTACGAAGCTTGATTAGTTTTCTGACGAGTTGAACCAGAGACCTGCCTTCATGAGTATAGAAGTATTCCCAGCGTACAGGTCTGTATAAAAGCACTCTTCCCCAGCCTTCCTGAGGAAGGAAATAGTTTTCTCCGAACTCCTGTCCCTGCCATAGCATGGGAATTCCTCTTGCTGTAAATAGACCTATTAAATAGGGCTGAACCTTATACCAGAGCGCACGGTCGCCTTCTTTCAAAAGTTCATTATCACTGTCAATTGTTCCAAAGTTACAGATAAAACGGGAATGATCGTGATTTTCCAGACACTGGAGGGCAGTTTTCATGATACTATCGCCGTTGTTCTGAACTTCAGCCGGATAACCTGAGAGCCCAAAAAGAAAGCCCAGACTGGTCAATTGATCGGGATTTCTGGCTGCTTCCCTGGCTGCATGCAAAGTTCCGTTTTGCCACGTACAGTTACTGAAAGTCTTTCTCAGAATTTCTACCGGTTTTTGCAGTTGTTCGGCGCATTGAATAAGGTTTATGGAGCCGTTATTAAAAAATCGCTGCCAGTGGTTGGAAGAACCTCTCTTTTCTTTGACCACCAGGTAAGTCTCCCGTACCAGTTTCGTATAACCGTTTTCCGAATTCTCAAGCCAGTAACCTGGTACGTAATCGTACCTGAAACCATCTATGTGGTAAGTGTCGAGCCAGTGATAGTTTACTGTCAAAAAGAAGTCCCTGGTAAATTTATGGTTGAAATCCGTACTTGTTCCAAATGCGTTTTCAGCAAAAGGACCCATAAAGGGATTTTTATCTATGCTCCATCCAAGTTCGTTATAAACATAGAAATAAGGGAAAAGCTGACTTGTGTGAGCATATACAGAGTCAACTATAACTGCTATCTCTTTCTGGTGAGCCGCATCGATTAATTTTTGCATATCTTTCCTGTTTCCGAAACGTTCATCCACACCAAAGTACCCGATTGGCATAAATCCCCAGTCTACCCTTTTCTCAACATTGGAAAGAGGCATAAGTTCTATGCAGTTTACCCCAAGATCTGTCAGATAATCCAGTTGCTCAGTTACTCCCTGTATGTCATTTGCAAATTCATTGATCATCAGTTCATACAGAATAATATCGTTTATTGAGGGAGTCTTCCATACCAGTTCATGCTCGCTCCATTCGTAATGTTCGTATCCGAGCGTGAACGCAGACAACTTGCCGACTCCAAACTCTCTGGCAAAAGGGTCTATAATCCAGTCAACAGGATTCTGTTTATCCGGATTCTCAAGGCAGTATCGATAGACATATTTGCCTGGAGTTCCCCATGCAGAGTGCGGTTTTGGCTTATCTTGAGGTACGATATTTATTGTTACAGACCAGTAATCTCCATACTCTGAATCTTCGGAATGTTCCATTTCAAAATTCAAAGGTAATATATCCTGAAGGAACTGGTCTTTCTCATGAATCACCCTAACCCACAACTTATTGCCTTTATCTGCTGATACTCCTGGCAACAGGAGTCCGAAGTTAATAACTCCGGAATTCTGTTTATCCTCCCTGGCTCCAAGCTTATGAAGCGGCAGAAAATCAAATTTACTCTGCAAGGTTACTCACACTCCGCACTGGTCTGGAAAATTATTAAAAGTAAGTTGCATTATTATCACCTGGAACTCAATTTGAAGGCTCACCTCAAGTAAAAAATAACAACCATTTAATGTAGAATAAATGAATATTTAATATAATTAAACAGATATTGAATATGGAATTAAATTTTCTTTCAGTACAAAACTACATCACTGCTAATAAAAATGAATCACTGTTAATATAGAAGTGAATGAATGTTTAATGTAGAATTAAATTCAAGAACCAATATAGTTTTGGAAATTCAGCTTCTAAAAAATGATTCTGGAACCTCCCTTTCCGGATTCTAGCATCTTTTTCGCAAAAATAAGAATGATTGGAGCTCTTAAGTTAAGGAAAACTGAATATTCCCACGTTTAAATGAAAATAAAATAAATTAATTCTCCTGACTTTTCAGGAAATTACTGCCTCAATTTTCAGGATATTATATATTCTAAAAACTCGTTAACCTTCTCCAGATTACGCATTTCTATTCAAAAATGATAAAGGAACCGTCGCCATATGTCAGGAAATTACGGAAAAGTTTACCTCGTAGGTTCGGGCCCAGGAGACCCCGAGCTTCTTACCCTGAAAGCCCGCCGTCTGATAGATAGTGCTGAAGTAATTATTTATGACCAGCTTCCCGGAAAAACTATTCTGGATTCAATGCCGGCAGGTGCGGAAAAAATCGATGTCGGAAAATATGCCGGCAACCACACCATGACCCAGGCTGAGATTAATGAAGTGCTTGTGCAAAAGGCAAAAGAAGGAAAAATGGTGGTCAGGCTTAAAGGAGGTGATCCTTATGTCTTCGGAAGAGGGGGAGAAGAAGCCGAGGTACTTGTAGCTGAAGGCATTGAGTTTGAGGTCGTGCCAGGGATAACTTCTGCAATTGCGGTGCCTGCTTATGCTGGTATTCCGGTAACACATAGAGAAAGCACGTCAATGGTCACTTTCATAACCGGGCACGAGGACCCAACAAAGCCTGAGAGCTGGCTTGACTGGGAAACCCTGGCAAAATTTGGAGGAACAATTGTAATCCTTATGGGCGTGAAAATGCTCGAACGTAACGCTAATGAGCTAATGAAGCACGGAAAGAACCCGAATACACCCGTTGCGGTCATAGAGAAAGGAACCAGACACGACCAGAGAGTTACTGTAGGAACTCTTGCAAATATCGCAGAACTTGCGAAGGAACGTAAAGTAAAGGCTCCTGCCATCACGGTCGTAGGAGATGTGGTAAGGCTTCATGCAATCCTTGGGGAACAGCGTACAGGGACGGAGTTATAAGAGTACGAAGGGATCACGATATGACAGGAGAACAGGAGAAGATGAAAGTACCGGTCCTTGCAATCATGAGGCCGGAAAACTACAGGGAAAAATCCGAGGCTCTTGCCAGGGATTACGGCTTTAATCCGATATATGCCCCTATGATAAAGCTTGAAGGCATAAAAGATGAGGGATTTGAGCCTTTTGTACGGAGAGTCCTTGCCGGCGAGTCTGACTACGTGGTTTTTACCAGTGCAAACGGGGTAACCTTTACCCTGGATAAGCTCTCCGAAACTGAAAAGGAAAAATTTATCAATGCACTTAAAAAATCCAGAATAATCGCAATCGGGCCCAATACAGAAAAGGAACTTGAAAAAATAGGAATTGACAATTCTTTCCTGCCAGCCGATTATAGCTCAGAAGGGATTGTAGAAGCTCTCTGCCCTGAGATAAAAGGGAAAACAGTAGATCTTGCCAGGAGTGCTTTTGGGGCTAAAGTCTTAATAGAAGGGCTCGAAAAATGTGGAGCTACGGTTTATGAGACCCACGTGTATACTCTCAGTATCCCTGAAGGAAAGGCTCAGAAAGAGCTGATTGAGCGCACACTTGCAGGGAAAGTGGATGCTTTTGCTTTTACAAGCTCCATGATGGTTAAAGGCTTTATGAAGCACGCTAAAGAGCTGGGATCAGAGGAAACTATTAAGGAGACTCTCAATAGGGCTGTGGTGGGAGCGATTGGCACGCCTACGGGAAAAACTCTGAAGAAATATGGGATTAATACAAACGTAATCCCTGACGAATACACCTTTGAAGCCCTGTTAAAGGCTATAAAGAACCAGCTTCAAGAATTTGAAGGATTGACATGATAGGCATATCAAAACTTTACTGTGGGACTGTGGAACCTTCTGATGCCCTCCGCTATGGGAGGGAATCAAAGAATCTTCCCTCACACCTGTTGCAGTTTTCAAAAGATAAAAAGCCAGTTGTGGTCTGGAACATGACCCGCCGCTGCAACCTGAAATGTGTCCATTGTTATGCCCAGGCAAAGGATATCGAGTTTCAGAACGAGCTCTCGACCGAGGAAGGCAAAGCTCTTATCGATGACCTTGCACAATTCGGAAGCCCGGTAATCCTCTTTTCAGGGGGGGAACCGACCCTGAGAAAAGACCTGCCCGAACTTGCAGCCTATGCCCGTGAAAAAGGGATGAGGGCTGTAATTTCTACAAATGGGACACTGATAAATCGGGATATGGCAAAAAAACTAAAAGACGTCGGGCTATCTTACGTGGGAGTTTCCCTTGACGGCATAAGAGAAACGAATGATAAATTCAGGGGAATGAAAGGAGCATTCGACGCAGCTCTTAGGGGGCTTCATAATTGCCAGGAAGAAGGCATAAAAGTGGGCTTGCGTTTTACAATTAACAAACAAAATGTCGCAGATATTCCCGCAATCTTTGACCTGCTTGAGAAAGAAAAGATTCCGAGAATATGTTTTTACCATCTGGTTTATGCGGGACGGGGTTCGGAAATGGTGAGTGAAGATCTCTCCCTTGAAGAGTCCAGGCAAGCTGTAGACCTCATACTCGAGAGGACAAGAAGCCTGCACGAAAAAGGTTTTCCTGCCGAAGTCCTTACCGTGGACAATCACTGTGACGGCCCCTACCTTTATATGAAACTCCTCAAAGAAAATCCGGAAAGGGCTGCGGAGGTATTTGAACTTCTCTCAATGAACCAGGGCAATTCCTCAGGAATAGGTATAGGATGCGTCTCCTGGGATGGTTCTGTGCATGCTGACCAGTTCTGGAGACATTACTCCTTTGGGAACGTGCGGGAACGCCCATTCAGTGAAATCTGGAATGATCTGAGTGATGAACTCATGGCAGGGCTCAAAAACCGGAAACCCCTGATAAAAGCTCACGCCGACCGCTGTGCCCGGTGCAAATGGTTAGAGGTTTGTAATGGGAATTTCAGGGTGCGGGCTGAAGCCGTATACGGCAATGTCTGGGCAGATGATCCTGCGTGTTACCTGACAAAAGAAGAGATAGGATATTATGAATCCTGAAATTTATCAGGCTTTACAATACTTTTAATTTTTATTTACAAGTTGTCTCTTTATTTGCCTTTTATTCACTCCTTTGTTAATTTTTACTTCACCTATTTTTCTTATCCTGAGCAAGATTCCTGCATTATCTTCTTAAAACACTTATTCAGGCTGTGTGCATATTTTTGAGTGAGAATAATAAGAATATAATAAAATAACATACAAGAAGACAACAAAGTAGCATATAAAAAGATAGTAAAATAGCATATAAAAATACAGTAAAATGACTTATAATGAGAAAAGGGCTCAGGGGGCAAAACAAATACATGAAATTAATTTCTTTATTTCTGATTGTCTCAATGATTTTTTCCACTGCTTCGGGTTGTATCTCGGAAAGAGGAGAACCGGAAACCTATGATAATGAAACTGAAAACCTTTCATACGAAGGAAAATCACTGACTCCAATAGCACAGCAGCGAAATAATGCCATTAAAGGGACTCAGTATATTGACAGGGAGAGCTACAGACTGCAGGTCAACGGGCTGGTGGAAAAGCCTCTAAATCTTACTTATGAAGAAATAACTGCAATGCCTCAGGTCTCGAAAGTTGTGGAGCTGAACTGTGTGGAAGGCTGGAGCTTTACTGCAAAGTGGACAGGAGTAAGGATAGCTGACCTTTTTGAAGAAGCAGGGGCTATGGAGAACGCAACTACCGCGATTTTTTACTGTGCGGATGGATATTCTACTTCACTTGACAGGGATTACCTGCTAGAAAATGATATAATCCTTGCATACAGGCTCAACGATGTAACCCTGCCTCCGGACAGAGGTTTTCCTCTTCAACTCGTAGCCGAAGATAAATATGGATATAAATGGGCAAAATGGATTGTAAAAATTGAGCTGAGTGACTCGCCTTACAGGGGATACTGGGAGGAAAGGGGATATAATAACACGGCTGATGTCGGTGGACCTGAACTTGAGAGATAAATAAACTTCATCAATCAAACACCAATAAAAATATAATATATCCAAACTTATAGTATGTTGCCAAATATGGAACCGAAACAAAAAAGTGGCAGCCTTTTTATCACAAAAATTAACCTTGGGATGAGAACATACTGCAGGGAAAAAAGATACAACTGTGGGAATACTTCTGGAAAATGGGGGTAATTTAAAGTGGCTTCTCGCCATGTTAATGTTTTAAACCCAGGGGATCCTTTCAGGGACTGGCTTGTTGAAGAGGTCGTCGGGCACAGACTCAGGAATAAAAAATGTTCTGTTAACGTTTTTAAGTACAACTCTTCCCATACCGTCTGCAGGTATCAGTTCATGGGAGAAAACCTCAGTGTAATGGCAAAATTTTTTGCCGAGCCTACCGGCCGGCTGAAAGATTATAACCCTCAAAAAGGCATGATGAACGAATACCGGAATCTTAGAAAAGCTGCATCGGTAATAAACGTTGCGAAGCCTCTTGCAGTCAATAAAAAGTTTAATTGCGTTCTTGTAACCGAATACATACCTGGAAAATCTCTTGCCTGGTATTTCAACCATGAAGAAAAACTTTATGAGAAGCTTGCTGCAGTTGCACACATGCTCAGGCAGCTCCATGAGAACACAAAAGCTTCCTACAATAAAGAAAACGAATTCAGGAATTATCATGAAGTACTGGATCACCTGAAACTGGATCATGATACCAGAGAGAGTTTTAACAAACTGCTCGGACAATGGTGGTACAGTTCCCTGCTTAACAGGGAGCATGGCTGTATGGTTCATAGGGATGCTACTCCCTCCAATTATATTTTTTGTAAAGGAAAACCTTATGCCCTCGATTTTGAGAGCTCCTGGTTCCAGGCACATCCTGTAAGAGATCTCGGTATTCTTACCGCAGAACTTAAAAATGAGTTCGAACTGCATAAAGGAGGTGGGTGGAAAGCCGAACCGTATATAGGAAATTTTCTCTGGGAGTATAGCACAGATGAAAAACATTTTAAATATGTTACCAGAGTTTTGCCTTTTTTCATGAGTATAGGACATCTCCGTTCGGCAAGGCTCCACCAGGGCGACTATAAAAACTATTTGATTAAAGAAGCACGTGAGTGTTTAAAAGCAATTAATTAAATGTAAAAGGCAATTAAATAAAGCTTAAGTGAAAGAGATATGGGGGAAAGAGTATACTGGGAAATTATGAAACTGAAGAAGGCGAAGGTAAAGTCACATCTTTGAGCCATTCTTCCGGGAAGGGAGAGGAGGCATTTGAAAGCTGTCAGATAAAAGGAGTTATTTTTGACTGCTACCAGACCCTCATAGATATCGACACTGATGAGCACAGGTTGGAAACGTATGAGATTGTAACCAAGTGGCTTGCCTATCAGGGAGTGAAAATAAAGCCAGAAAAATTGCGGGACACTTATATGTTTAAAGTCAGAGAAAAAATGGAGGACTCGAGGGAAATATACCCTGAAGTCAGGGTAGAAGAAATCTTTGCCGAGATCTGCAAGGAAAACTCGATCTGGAGAATTGACGAAAAAAGCCTCGGAGTAGAAACTTCAAGAGTTTTTAGAGCAGCCTCAATGAAAAAACTCCGCCCTTTCCCCCGGAGCATTAGACTGATTGAACATTGTATAAATATCCCCAAATGCATAATCTCCAATGGGCAAAGAGTTTTCTCCGAACTGGAACTCCGATTTCTCGGGCTTTACGATTATTTCGATTTCGTAATCTTCTCATCGGATGTGGGATACAAGAAACCTGATCTCAGGCTTTTCATGACTGCGCTTAAAAAGATGAACCTTGAACTCGAACCCACCTGTGTCATGTCGATTGGAGACTCTTACGAAAACGATATATTGCCTGCAAGGAAATTAGGAATGCGAGCCATGCGTATTAATGAAGCCTGGGAGCAGTTAGGTTTGAAGGACTAACTGTATAAAAAGTAAGAAGTTTTCCGTGAAAATAGTGAGATTTTAAAAGCTTGCTTAATCCTTTTCCTTTTTATGGGGTTTTCTGATTTTTAAAACTTGAGCACCGGAACTCATTAGAAATCCTGTGGAACAAAAATCTTAATTCACCTGAATGAATGACCTGATATACTTTTTCTTATTTTCAAGAACCAGAGTTATTTTTTTTACCTTAGAGACTTTAGTTTCAGCTTCTTGAAGCTGATTTTGATAGATTTTCTACAAAGCCAGTACTGGTTTAATTTAGTACTGGTTTAATTTAAAACTGCATCTAATAATTTTTCTACGCCTGACCAGTCTCTTTACTTAACCAATCAATTCGCTGGACCGGTTTCTACTCAACCCAGATAGATTTGGGCTGCTATTTCCTGAATGGGTCCTATATATAAATAGAAACTATATATTGCTATTTTCCAAACGTATTGATATTTAGGTTAAATCTATATATCATAGTTAGTATTAAGCGACTAATTGAAACGAGATTATAGAAAAATAAAACTATAAAACCCTAAAGTTTAAAACCCCGGAAAAACCGAAGGAGAATCCCTATGCTCCAGAACGGAAAAATAAAAGGCTTAATTTTTGACTGTTACAAAACCCTTATAGATATCAAGATCGATGAAAAAAGCCGGAAGACAAACGAAAGATTGAGCAGATGGTTACTTTATCAGGGAGTGAGAATCGAACCTGAACGTCTCAGGGAAGAATACAGGTGGAAAGTAATAAACAGGCTTGGAAATTCAGACCAACTGCATCCGGATATCCGTGTTGAAGAGATTTTTGCGGAAATCTGTGCCGAGAATGCGTACAGGGAAATCGATCCTGTCTGGCTTGGGATTGAAGCAGCAAAGACCTTCAGGACGGCTTCTCTAAGGAAGCTTGAAGCTTATCCCCAGAGTTTGCGCCTGCTTGAGAAATACTCGAATGTCCCGAAATGTATCGTTTCCAATGCCCAGAGAATCTTTACTGAGCAGGAACTTCGCTTCCTGAACTTATATGATCGCTTTAATTTTGTGATCATGTCTTCTGATCATCGCATCAAGAAACCTGATACTCGGCTCTTCAAAATGGCTCTTGACCAGCTTGAGCCCTGGGAAGTACTTGCAATCGGTGACACGCCCGAAAATGATATTTACCCACCCCAGAACCTGGGAATGAACGCGATGCATATCCACGACGCATGGAAATACGCATAACGGGCACACATCGTAGAAAGGAGAAAGGACCAACCCATACGAAGAAAAAAATTCTTTCTTTAAACCGGATCAAAGTTGAATCTGAGCTGAATCCAGGCTAGATTTTCTTCACACATTTTATCTTATAGTTATCTCTATCCTTTAATTCTCTACTCTAAATTCTCACAATTTTCATGAAAACTGCTATATTCTAACAGCGTTACTATATGCTGACAACTGTGAGATTACTACCAAACTGGTTATAAATGTTTTTCCTGTAAACTGATTTCTCATAGAAAAATGCAATCAAGGTAACTCAAATATATATTCCAGAAAATATTGAATTGTTACCGGACAGTAAGAAATCTTCACTTCACACAAACCTAGATATATTTAAATAATCGCAAGCACTCTAAAACCCAAGAAATTCTTACACTATTTCCCACTCATGGAGTGTCTTTATGACAGAATCAGAAATTCCGAAAGAGTATAACGCAAAAGAGGTTGAGGAAAAGTGGATGGAGAAATGGAACCTCTCCATGTACCATTTCAACTGGGGAGAGGACCCCCGTCCCCAGTATATTATTGACACACCACCTCCCTATCCTACAGGCAATTTTCATATCGGAAATGCGCTTAACTGGTGCTATATTGACTATATTGCCCGATACAAACGTATGCGCGGATACAATGTGATGTTCCCCCAGGGCTGGGACTGCCACGGCCTTCCAACCGAAGTCAAGGTAGAAGAGATCCATGGTATAACGAAAAACGAGGTTCCACGTGCCGAGTTCCGCAGGATGTGCAGGGAACTGACCGCAGAAAACATCGAAAAGATGAGAAAAACAATGCTGCGCCTGGGCTTTTCCGTCGACTGGAGCAACGAATTCGTTACCATGGACCCATCATACTTTGTAAAAACGCAGAAATCCTTTGTCAGGATGTACAATGATGGGTACATATATCACGAAGAACACCCTGTCAACTGGTGCCCCCGCTGTGAAACTGCCATTGCTTTTGCAGAAGTTGAGTACGAGACAAGGCAAACGAAGCTTAATTTTGTCCATTTTGACAAGGTAGACATTGCAACTACAAGACCGGAACTTATGGCAGCCTGTGTTGCAGTTGCAGTAAATCCCGAAGATGAGCGTTACAAACAGTATGTCGGCCAGGAAATTACAGTACCTATCTTTGGGCAGAAAGTGACCATAATTGCCGATGAAGATGTTGAGCCTGAATTCGGTACAGGTGCCGTAATGATCTGTACTTTCGGAGACAAACAGGATGTTCGCTGGTGGGTTAAATACCAGCTGCCCCTTATAAAGGCAATCGACAAGCAGGGCAGGATGACAAAAGCAGCAGGCAAGTATGAAGGTATGAGCATTGAGGAATGCAGGGAAGCTGTCATTGCTGACCTGAAAGCTGCAGGCTTCCTTTATGACCAGAAACCTCTGGAACAGAATGTTGGGCTCTGCTGGCGCTGCGACACCCCTATCGAGATTCTTTCAGAGCCCCAGTGGTTCGTAAAGATTGACAATGACGGCATCCTGAAAGCTGCAGATGAGATCAACTGGTATCCCGAGTATATGAAAGTCAGGCTCCAAAACTGGACAGGCACTATGGAATGGGACTGGTGTATATCCAGACAGAGAATCTTTGCAACCCCAATCCCGATCTGGTACTGCAAACAGTGCGGAGAGGTAATGATTGCGGAAGAGAGCTGGCTCCCGATTGACCCGAACGAGGCAGCCCCGAAGAAAGCCTGTGCATGCGGTTCAACCGAATTTGAGCCTGAAACCGATGTGCTGGACACCTGGATGGACTCCTCAATTACGGCATTACATGTCACGGGCTGGGAAAGCGAACACGAACTCCGTCTGCCTGCACAGATCCGTCCTCAGGGTCATGACATCATCAGAACCTGGGCTTTTTACACGATCTTGCGGAGCCTTGCCCTTGAAGGGAAAAAGCCCTGGGACTCTATAGTTATCAACGGCATGGTGCTCGGGCCTGACGGACATAAAATGAGCAAGTCCCTCGGAAACGTAATTTCCCCGGAAGAAGTTACCTCACAGTACAGTGCCGATGCTTTCAGGCAGTGGGGTGCTGTTGGCGGCTCAACAGGCTCGGATGTAATGTTCCGCTGGAAGGATGTGGTCTCAGCTTCTCGCTTCCTTCAGAAGATGTGGAGTATCTACAGGTTCTCAATGTCTCATCTGAAAGGCTTTGGGTCCGAAGATGCTGATAAATTCCCAACGGACTCACTCCGTACAATTGACAGGTGGCTTCTGAGTAAGCTGAACAGGCTTGTGGACACTGCGACAAAAGAGCTTGATGCATACCAGTTTGATTCCACATTTAAGGCTATAAGGGGTTTTGCCTGGGAAATCCTTGCCGATAACTATCTGGAACTCGTAAAAGGTAGACTTTACGGCGGTGAGCCTGAAGGCAGGAGAGCAGCGCAGTACGTGCTCTACCAAACAATTAAGACTCTTTCGCTTCTGCTGGCACCATTTATACCCTTCTTTGCGGAGGAACTTTATTCCAGGTTTAGCGATGAGAGTGTCCATACACAAGCCTGGCCTGCAGTCGATAAGAGCTTCATAAACGAAGACGCCGAAGCCGCAGGAGAGCTTATCAAGGATATAACAGGTGAGATCCGCAGGTACAAGTCCGAGCTTGGAATGGCACTTAATGCCCCTTTGAAAAAGCTTGAGATTTATAATGGCGATATAGATACAGTAGATATCTCAGGTGCAACGAACTCGGAAGTTGAGTTGATGGAAGGTGCTCCTTCCTTTGAATATGTACCAGTGGAAGTAAAACCCAATATGGGTATCCTGGGTCCCATATTCAGAAAAAATGCAGGTGCTGTCGTGAAAGCTCTCAAGGCAGAAGACCCTGTTGCTGTTGAAGCCCAGAAGGCATCCGGAAAAATAACTGTCACTGTAAACGACGAGCCGGTCGAACTTGAACCCGAAGCCGTGGAGATAAGGAAAGAAGTGATCTCTGGCGGCAGGGAGGTCGATGTGCTTGAAGTCAGAGGTGCGGTTGTTGTGATTGTAAGGTAAGCAGAAGCTTACCTTTTTTCATAAAAAATATCCTTTATTGATCAAATTAAGCTTATTTTTTGCAGTTTTTACGAGCATCTGAAAGCAGGACATCTTAAGGTTAGACCTCGTGAACTACTGCTAAACTAAATATTTAGCGGCTTCCTGGTTCACAGATGACCTTCTGGCGTATCGGATATGCTCTAATCTGGCAGTTCCTGCCCTACTGAGTTCTGTCCATTCGTCCATATCGGCTTTACATGAAAACTAACCTGTTACAGCGTATTTATTCAAGACCTGTTTAACCCCTGATATAAAGACTCAGGAGTTTTACGCTCTTCATATAAATTTACATTAAGGTAAATTTATATTTAAATTCAAGTTCCGACTTTAATCCTGCGAACTGTAAAACCTACTTTCCTGAAATAATTTTCCACTATGCCGGAATTTATATTTCAATAGCGGCAAAAAGAGATTTTCAGTTTACAATACGAAGAAAAAACTATAAATTACCTAGCTTAGATTCAGGACTCCTGCAAAGTAGAAATTTCAAAAGCTAATCATTTAGAATTAGCCTCCAACTTTAAAAAATTTTTGGCGTCAGAAAATTCAGGATAACTATGGGGTGATAAAAACAACTGTCTAATTTTACATTGCGATTGAATTGGTTAACCAGATGTAAGTATCCAGACGTCACGGGATACCTTATAGATAAACAGAATTATTTAAATAAAGTGAAAAAATATGGACTCCCTTTTTCAATGTGAAACTTTATATACATCTAGGTAATCTGTTTCAGAAATGTATTATTCAGATCTGGAGTTCTTATGACAAAAGTCGAAAAGGTACTACTGCTGCTCAAAAACATGGTTTACGAGAGCACAAGCCCACAGGAAACTCTTAAATTTGCGAAGTATTACCGGAGTAAGGGGCTTGACGTGCTTGTTATTCTATGGGGACCTATGGGAGTGTTGCTTGCAAAGAAAGACAAAACAAGAGGGTCACCCAAATATGATGTTTCTGTTCAGGAATGCATTGACATGGGAGTAGAGTTCCGATGCTGCCAGCTTGCCTCGGACATGATCGGGCTTAAGAAAGAAGAGTTAATTCCTGGAATCGAGTTCATCTGCTCAAAAGATGTAGCCGAGCTCCTGTTGACATATACCGAAGAAAACCAGCTGATCATCAGTTTCTGAGCCTGAAAAACTTCTAAAAATTAAACCAGTCATTTAAGAAATAAGGATATTAAGTAATTAGATATGTTTTACTGTAGCTCTTTCTTAAGTAAGGTTTTCTTCAATCAGGCTATACCCTGCCAAGCTGATTATGCCCTGCCAAACAGGCTCTTAAGCCAGGGAACACGTACCAATAACCGGGCTGTAGATCTTTAAGCTACATCTCAACACATTTCTATCTATTTTAAACCCTAACTGCTTCTTGAACCTGAATTGCAATTTTTTTCAAAAAAGTGCTTAAAAAAGTGCTTAACCGCAAGCCTTTTCAAAAAAGGCTTGAGCGCAAACTTTTTAGAAAAAAGTTTGATCAAAAAACCGGCGTGACGGCGTGGTCAAGCGGCGCAACGGTTGCGGCCCAACGTTCGTGTTAGAACTTTCCACGACCGAGCTGGGCATGAGCACGGGCTAGATGTCCTGCAGCCTGGGCTCCAATAAGAGAAATTTCTCCTGCAAGCACGGCGGCAGCTACGATTTCTGCAAATTTTTTGGAGTTTATTCCGGGAACATCTCCTGCACCTGAAACACCGAGAAGGTTCAGGCAATCTCTCTGGGTTCCAAGGCCGGTGCCTCCCCCAACAGTTCCCACAGGCAGGGCAGGCAGAGTAACAGAACAATGAATCTCCTCATATTTTGTAAGTTCCATGCTCGTAATGGCAGTGCTCCCTTCGACAACATGAGCTGCATCCTGTCCGCAGGCCAGGTAAATCGCAGCAATGATATTTGCAGCATGGGCATTGAAGCCAAGTGCTCCTGCTCTTGCTGAGCCAAGCAGGTTTTTGCTGTAGTTTACCTCAAACATGGATTCAGGCGTACATTTGAGGACTTCTTTGACAATCTCTTTTGGAATTGTGGCCTCGGCTACAACCGTTTTTCCTCTTCCAAGAATTGTGCTTATTGAAGCGGGTTTTTTGTCGGTACACATATTTCCTGAGAGGGTAACCGGATGTGCGCCGAATTCGTCTTCTATCAGGTGCATAATTGCATCAGTAGCTATAGTCACCATGTTCATGCCCATGGCATCTTTTGTATCGTACGAGAATCTGAGGTATACATATGTGCCTGTTACGAAAGGTTTTACAGAAATCAGTTTTCCAAAACGGGTTGTTTTCTCGGCAACTTCTTTCATCTGCTCAAAAATCTCAGGGCATTTTACCCATTCATAAAATTTCTTTGCTCTCTCAAGGCTATCAAGCTTAAAAACAGGAGCTCTTGTCATTTCATCTTCAAAAATCCTGACGTTTGCCCCCCCTGATTTTGTGATGACCGAGCAGCCACGGTTTATGCTGGCGACAAGAGCTCCTTCGGTTGTAGCAAGCGGGATATAATATTCGGAGTTAGCATATTCACCATTTACTTTCAGAAGCCCGGCAACTCCGAGTGGAATCTGAACTGCCCCTATCATGTTTTCGATATTCTTTTTCGATATAGCCTCTACATCAAGGGAAAAATTCTGTATATGCTCGAACTCTAGCTTCGCAAACTCCTGTATTGCAAGCCGTCTAATTTTTACTGCCGTTAACGGGTCTGCGACTTCCTCAATCTTACGAAGAGCCACATCTCCATCCAGAACCTTTTGTAAGAGAATTTTCTCTTCCTCGCTCAGTTCATAATCCTGCAAAAACATGAAACCACCTGCTTAACCTATTTTCTTTCCTAACTTTAAAATTAATTAACTGATGAGCTAAAACATTCATATTAATTTAGTATTTTGAAGTCACATATTTTATGTTAAAACTATTTTATCCTTATAATGTGCACATTAATTATAATTCGCAAACGTTGCTAGTTTGATCATAGATGCTGCCCTGTTTAATCACAAACACTCGCTGGTTTGAGCCGCGTTTTTATATTTTTATTCTAATTATGTGCATATTGACATATAACTCATTCCTTAATGTGATTTTTTCTGCTATGACCAACCTGCTTAACTGATCTATCCCAAACACTAAAGGTTCTGTCGATCAGGTTAAAATTAAAAAAATATTATAAAACTTTCCACAAAACTTAAGATATAATAAAAAATTTTTATTGTCAGTTATAGAACCCTTTGAGCCGCAAGCCTTTTCAAAAAAGGCTTGACCAAAACCGTTGCGCCGGTTTATCACCAAGCGTTGCGCCGCTTGACCACGCCGTCACGCCGGTTTTTTGATCAAACTTTTTTCTAAAAAGTTTGCGCTCAAGCCTTTTTCGAAAAGGCTTGTGATCAAACTTTTTCTGAAAAAGTTTGCGGTTAAGCTCTTTTTTGAAAAGGCTTGTAGAGATCTAATGGGTAAATTACAATTTAAGAATTTGTTAATAAGCCACGCAGCTGTACTGTAAGTATCATGTATTTTAAGTGAATATTTTAATAATGCTTTTAACCCAACTTTGTAATGTTTTTTTCCTCACCAGTTTTCCAAACAACGAGAAGAAGCAAGATTATTTAAGGTTTAATAATAATATTTTCTCGAGGAGCTCAAAAGAGGGGAAGGCTAATAAGGTAAGTGACAGCAGGGTAAGGAGAATTAGCCAATAAAAATTTCTATTTTGCTGCTGCTCGTACAATAATGTTCGTATAATTAAATTCGCACAGCTAAGGCATGAGATCAGGACTCACACAATTAAAACTTACAAGGCAAAAGTGACGTTAAACTGAACAAGCCAGAAAGACTGAGATAAATCAAAATTAAGAAACAGATTGGGGGTTAAGTTTCTGGAATATACGCTTCGGATAGGAGGAGAAGCCGGACAGGGGCTACAGACAATAGGAGGAGCTCTTGCAAAGGTCTTTTCACGAATAGGATACCATGTGTTTTCACACCAGGACTACATGTCCAGGATACGAGGGGGGCATAACTTTTACCAGATCCGGTTTTCCGACCAGAAAGTATCGGCTTCCAGAGAGATGCTTGACATTCTTCTCGCTCTTGACCTGAACACTATTGAGATTCACAGGAAGAGTGTGAAAGACGGAGGATTTATTCTCTATGATTCCGAAATTGCGAAAAAGAAGTTTGAAGAGCCGGAATTCATAGACATTCCTTTCCGAAAGATAGCACTGGATGTCGGAAAGCATAGCGTTATGGCAAATACCGTAGCAACAGGAGCGACACTTGGGCTGCTTGATCTGGGGCTGGAGGCACTTAAACAGATCCTGAGAGAAACTTTCAGCAGAAAAGGAGAAGAAGTAGTCCAGAATAATATAGCCTGCGCAGAAGCAGGCTACAAATATGCTCTTACAAACTGCCCCAGATGCGAAGCTTTCGGAATCCGTGAACCTGAAAACAAAAGGCTCATGCTTATAACCGGACTGCAGGCAATCTCGATAGGAGCAATTATGTCAGGATGCAAGTTCTACTCAGCGTATCCTATGTCGCCTTCAACAGGAATTATGGAGTACCTTGCTTCCAGAGCAGAGGAGTATAATCTTGTTGTTGAGCAGGCTGAAGACGAGATTGCAGCTATTAATATGGCAATAGGAGCTTCTTTTGCAGGTGTAAGGGCTATGACCGGAACGTCCGGAGGAGGATTCGCTCTCATGGTAGAGGGTCTTGCCCTTGCAGGAATGACCGAAACTCCTCTTGTGATTGCGGAAATGCAGCGCCCTGGACCGGCTACGGGTCTTCCCACACGCACTGAGCAGGGAGATTTGCTTTTTATTCTCCACGCAGGTCACGGGGAATTTCCAAGAGTGATTTTTGAACCAGGAACTCCTAAACAGGCTCTTTACCTGACTAATAGGGCTTTCGAACTTGCTGAAAAGTATCAGATCCCTGTGTTCATCCAATCCGACCAGTATCTTGCAGAATCCGAATGGACCTTTGATAGCCTTGATTCAGAAAAGCTGATCTATAACGATTACCGAATGAGGGAAGAGGATCTTAAAGGCGTTGAGAAGTATGAGCGCTACAAATATTCCAGTACGGGAATTTCCCTGCTTGCGATTCCAGGAGAAGCAGGAAAACACCTTGTCGTGGCGGATAGTGATGAGCATGACGAGGAAGGGCACATTATAGAGGATTCCGAGACCCGCATTAAAATGGTTCAGAAAAGGCTTCTGAATAAACTGCCGCTTATAAAAAATGAAATTGAAGCTCCTTTTTTATATGGAGATCCTTCCCCGAAAATAGTGCTTGTAGGGCACGGATCTACCTACGGCGTGATAAAAGAGGTAGTTGATACCATTCCCAAGGAAAAGAAAGTTGCAATGCTGCACTTCAGCCAGATTTACCCTCTTTCCGAACGGGACAGGTTCGATTATATTGAACTTCTTAAGAACGCAGACCTTACAATTTGCATAGAAAACAACGCCACCGGGCAGTTTGCAAAACTTATAAGGGCAGAAACCGGATTTGAATTCTCCCATCAGATTAGCAAATACGACGGGAGACCTTTTACAATTGAAAACCTGAAGGAGGAATTGCATGCCTACCTCTGAAGATTATGAAGGTCAGGTTCCGGCCTGGTGCCCCGGATGTGGGAATTTTCAAATTCTTTCGACTATCAAACAGGCACTTGTAGAACTTGGAATTGAGCCCTGGCAAGTCCTTGTTGTTTCGGGGATAGGGCAAGCTGGAAAACTGCCCCATTATATCAAGTGCCATACATTCAACGGGCTGCATGGAAGAACCCTGCCTGTAGCTACAGCTGCAAAACTTGCCAACCATTCCCTTCATGTGATTGCAGTTGCTGGAGATGGCGATTGTTATGGGGAGGGAGGAAACCATTTTCTTCATGCAATTCGACGGAATCCGAATATTTCACTGTTCGTGCATAATAACCAGATATATGGACTGACCAAAGGCCAGGCATCTCCCACTACTGCCGAGGGAACATACACAACAATTCAGCCTTACGGCGTACTCCAGGAGCCGATGAATCCGCTAGCCATAGCAATTTCTCAAAACTGCAGTTTTGTAGCCAGGGGTTTTGCAGGAGACCAGGAATATCTTAAAGAACTTATGAAAGCTGCAATAACACACAGGGGCTTTGCTCTGCTTGACATTCTTCAACCCTGTGTTACCTTTAACAAGATAAATACCTTCAAATGGTACCGAGATAGAGTTTACAGGCTAGGAGACGACTATGACCCTTCGGACCGTATTAAAGCATTCGAAAAATCCCTGGAGTGGGGAGATAAGATTCCTAATGGGATTTTTTACAAGTGCCAGAGAGACATCTTTGAGGATAGAGTGCCGGCAATTCAGGAAAAGCCACTTGTAAGACAGAAATTTTCTCTTGAAGAAGCAAAGCACGAGATTGAGAAATTTTATTAAACTTTATCTTTTTTACTTTTATTTAAACACTGTTGGAATTCCAGTTTATGCAGAAGATATTAAATTCAGAGTCTTTAGTATAATCAGGAACTGCTATTCTATTGTTTCATTTCAGAATGGGGCTCATTACAAGGTTTATTCGGTAAAAATACATTTACTTCTTCCAAAAATAAAGATATCAGTTTTAAAATTTTCTGCCTGTTATTTTACTTGTAGAGCATTTATAAGTTTTTAAAATGTTAATGCAATAAGCTAAAGGTTTAGCAGGAAAAGTTAATAAATTAAAAGAGAGTATTCTTTCTAAAAATTATTATTATGTCATGCAATTGATGAAGACCACGCAATGTGGGTAACTAATACAAAGTCCTATAGATACCATGCAAATTAGCCCCTGCACATTATTTCCTGTAGCAAATTTCTGTCTAGAGGCAATAGAAGAGAATCATGGTGTCATAATCTTCACGTTTTATAATGCTTTCATTCAGAGGAAAAAAGAGGAGTAAGATGGAATGAAAGGAATTCCCAGTATTTTTAAGAAAGGCGAGATAGCCTTCACTGCACTTGAATCTGCAATAGTAATGACTGCTTTTTTAGTGATTGCAGCAGTGTTCTCTTATGTGATTATCGGGGCAGAGCACTCTACTTTTGAAACAGTTACAACTAATGAGGTTGTAGAACGGTCAGGTCCTTCCATTGAACTTGCGGGAAGCGTGATAGCAAAAGCGAGCGACAGTAAAGTAAACAATATTATCCTTACGCTTCAACTCGCGAAAGACCAGCCACCTGTAAATGTGGGAGTTGATAGCAGTCAAGGACTGATGATTATATCCTATTTAGACCGTGTCACTTATGTAGCAAGTACAAACTGGACCAAGAGTTTTGTAGGAGAGAATGATGGAGATGAACTGCTGGAACAATACGAGAAAGTAGAGATCAACATTACAGCACCAGCCAACTCAACATTGCAGAGCACGGAAGCAGGGGATGTAGTTAACAGTGAATTCGGGCTTGAGATAAAACCAGAGACAGGTGAAGTCATACCTGTGTCAAGCACTATACCTGCCCAGATCGACACTGTTATGAGCCTGAAGCACACCTCAATGGATTAAACTGATATTCCTCTCCTTGAAGGTATTAAAACATACAGGCAGTATTCAAATAAAAAGAAGAAAGAATTCCTTGCCTGAGCAGAGATCTGGAAACCTGTCGGCACACAAAAAAATGAAAGATAGTGACGGGAGAAGCCCGTCACATAGATATTAAAAGATCAGTTCTTAAGCTTTAGCTCTTACATCTTTCAATGAAGATGGAAAAGCCCTTCTTTTGCCTTGTTGAGGTGCTTGTTAGCTTCCTCAATTTTATAGGCAGCTTCAAAGATTTCATTCGAAGCCTCGAGAAAACCATCTTTCTTGGCTCTCTGAGCCCATTCTTTGAAGCTCTGTATGTGACTTTCGTTATGCTCGATCCAGTGTTCAATTAAATTCGAAAGGTTTTCATGACTGAGTTCTTCAGTAATAGTTGTCCCTCCTGTTAAAATATATGCAGTTCATCGTATAAATGTCCGCTGGATATAATCAAATTTCTTAAAAGGCTTGACCGAAAAAATAAAAAATAGAAAAAAAATAGAAAATGTAAGATGACAAAAAATAGGAAATCTAAAACGACAAAAACAGAAAATATAAAATGACAAAAGCAGAAAATACAAGATGACAAAAAATTAAAAAATAGATGAAAATCTGGCTTTCGCTTCTAAGATTCAAACTTTTCTGGGGTCTGTGATTTCACCTGATAGTGCCGAGGCTGCTGCGGTTGCAGGAGATGCTAGGTAGATAAAACCGCCTTTTCCCATCCTGCCTTTGAAATTCCGGTTTGCAGTTGAAATACAGATCTCGCCTTCCCCGAGCACTCCCTGATGAGCACCAAGACAGGGTCCGCAGCCAGGTGTCACAAGCGTGACGCCTGCTTTGAGCAGAGTTTCCATTGTCCCGTTTTCAATTGCTGCAAGGAGAGTTGTGCGGGATGCAGGAATTACAATGGTTCTGACCGCAACCTTTTTCCCCTTAAGGATTGAGGCTGCGATCTCAAGGTCCTCAAGTCTCCCGTTTGTGCATGTCCCTATAAATACCTGGTCTACATGGATACCTTCGACCTCTCCCACAGGCTTTACATTGTCCACCTGGTGCGGGCAGGCGACCTGAGGCTCGATATCATCAGCAGAGTAAGTTAATTCTTCTGCATAGGCTGCGTCATTATCGGCATAAACCGGCTCATAGGGAGCAACTGCCCGATTATTCAGGAAATTGAAGGTTTTCTCGTCCGGCGGAACAATCCCGGTTTTTGCTCCCATTTCAATTGCCATGTTGCAAAGCGTCATCCTACCTGAAACCGATAGTTCGGAAATAGCCGGTCCGTAAAACTCTACAGCCTTATACGTGGCACCGTCAATTCCGGTTTTCCCTATCAGATAAAGAGTCAGGTCTTTCGCATAAACACCTTCTCCAAGCCTTCCTTCAACCGTGAACCTGAGGCTCTCAGGCACTTTAAACCAGAGCCTGCCTGCGGCGAAAATCTCAGCCATGTCCGTAGCTCCCACGCCTGTTGCAAAAGCTCCGAATGCCCCATAGGTGCAGGAATGCGAGTCAGCACCTACAACCAGTTTTCCTGGCAGTGCGAATCCGTTTTCAGGAAGTACCTGATGGCAGATTCCTTCCCCAATCTCATAAAAGTTCGGAATGCCCTGCTCCTTTACCCATTCTCTGATCTCTTTTTGTAGTGTCGCTGACGTTTCATTATTTGCAGGCGCAATGTGGTCGAAAGGAATTACTATCCTTGAGGGGTCCCAGACCTTTTTCATCTCCATTTCCTTGAAAGCATTAACTGTAAGTATCGAGGTGCCGTCGTGCGCCATCGCATAATCGATATCTGCCAGGACAAAATCATTTGCCTTTGCCTCTGTTCCCGCTGCCCGGGAGAAGATTTTTTCACTAATTGTTCCCAAAAGTAAGTCTCCTGTATGATCAAATGACAATATGATATGAGGAAAAATTCAGATTTCTGAATTCACTATAATTAAACATATACTTAATGGCTTTTAAGCTGAAAACTTCATTAACAGTCTTTAATCAGGAAAGCACGGAGAATTGTTGAACTTAAGAAGATTGTGAATCAAAAACATGAAGAAGTAAAATGGGTTTCTCCTTCCTTCTTTATACTCTATTACACATTTTGGTTTAAAAATTAGATCTAAAATTATTTTTAATTTTTTTCTAGAATTGATCTCTATAAATTAATTCTTTAGTTTGCAGTTAATAATAAGTTATAACATATAAATTATTTTCAAGTCATTTCTTATATACATGTTATGACACATAAGAAGAATACAAACTATTAAACATAATATAGGGGGAATCAAGATGAAATTTATAGGGGGATCAAGATGAAATTTAAATGTTGCTTAGCTTTCTGTTGTTTTATATTTTTGATTTTGTGTACAGGTACTGCTTTATCAGCTTCTGTAGCGCCTGAGGAAGAGTGGAATAGAACATATGGTGAGGAGGGACGCTATCATATCAGTTGCGGTCAAGAAGTTGAGGATGGGTATATTCTTGCAGGCAGTTTCCAACCTTTAAATATAACAGAAAATTTTGAAGATTTTGTATTAATTAAAACCGATTCTGCAGGAAATGAAGAATGGAATAAAACTTATGGAAGAAGGAACTCCCAGAGTCTATTTTCTGCCATGCAGACGAAAGACGGAGGATATATACTGGCAGGGGGAGACGAGATAAGAGGTCTCAATGGATTGGTAATAAAGACAGACGGAGAGGGAGTAGAAGAGTGGAATAAAACTTTCGGAGAATGGGCAAACGATTTCCAATCCGTCCAGCAGACCAGTGATGGAGGATATATATTTGCAGGAGGCATAGCTTCTCCCAGTGCAGGTGGATATGATGCCTGGCTGATAAAAACAGACTCATATGGAAACGAAGAGTGGAACAGGACATTTGGGGGGACATCCTTAGAGATTGCATACTCAGTCCAGCAGACCAGTGACGGAGGATACATACTCGTGTGTGGGATATACACTCACGATGCAGATACCCATACTACCTGGTTAATAAAAACAGATTCGAATGGGAATGAAGAATGGAGCAAGTGTTTTGAGAATCCAGGCTATGGGTATAACCAGATGAACTCTGTCAAAGAAACAAAGGATGGAGGATACATACTTGCAGGAATTACCCGACCAAGTGGCACTTACAAGGACGGGAAAGCCTGGCTGATTAAGACTAATTCAGAAGGGGAGGAAGAATGGAGCAGAACTTTTGATAAAGGATATTACATCAGCTTGTATTCTGTCCAGCAGACCAGTGACGGAGGATATGTATTTGCAGGAAATTCAGAATTTTCAGTCCCATACAGATACGATGCATGGATAATAAAAACAGATTCGAATGGATATGAAGAATGGAACAAAACGTTTGAAAATGTTGAGTCTAGTCACATAAATTACGTCCAAGAAACAAGAGATAAAGGGTATATACTTGCAGGACACAGAAGGGTTGGAGTAAGTAACTATCTTCCGTGGTTGATTAAGCTCGCAGGAGAAAAAGTTCCAGAAGATCCGCTCAATGAGGTCAGAGAACTCAAAAATTATGTGTGCAACCTTGAAAATGTCGATAACGGCAGTAAAACCTCCCTTGTTGTAAAACTTGAGAATTCAATTCGAAATCTGGAAAAAGGAGAAACTGGGAAGGCAGTAAGTAAACTTGAACAGTTCACAGATTCAGTTAATAAACTGAGCCTTCATAACAAGATAACTGCTGACCAGGCTGATATTTTGGTCCAGAAAACACAGGGGATTATTGAACTCATAGAAAACTGACAATTATGGGAAGCTTTAGAAAACCAGGTAAAATAATTTCAAAAAGCTTGTCCTGAAAAACGGAAATTCTATTTTTCTTACAACACCTCAGAAATCCCCCAAAAAAATAGGAAAAGATTACAGATTCAACCTCAAAACCTGGATTTTTCAAATTATCCCATTCTTTTCCAGGAATTCCTCAAGAGGCACTGAATGAGTCTGGAAGCCGCATACTTTGTAGGGGTCAGCACCCATTGAAAGAGCTACGAACTGGGCAATATTCATGTGAACCATATCATACTTTACGTCAAACTCTTCCTCAATAACAGGCTGGTAGCGGTCGTACTGGATATGGCAGTTCGGGCACATATGAATCATAAGTTCCACACCTGCTTTCTGGAGGCTATCAAGTTTTGTCTTTGTCACCTGAAGCGAGGTGTCTCTATTAAGGTGGAGCTGGGAAAAACCCATCCCGCAAGTAAGAGTGCGGTCTTCATACCAGCGCACAGGATCGGCTCCGCAGGCTGCAGCTATGGTATCTATTAACTGGGGATTTTCAGGGTGTCCGAGGACATCGAGATACTTAACTTTATAGTAATGGCAGGCATGGTGGGCTGCAGCTTTGGTACCTGAGAAGTCGAATTTCTTCTGCTTCTTGATCTCGTTGACTTTGCTTAAGAGAATCTCTACTGCATGGTAGAAGTTAGTCCTCAGGTTCATGTCATCTTTTTCGTAAACAAGAAATCCATATGGAAATATTGGAGAATATACAAATAAAAGATATATATCCAGATTCATCAAATGGATTAAAGGTCTGTTATTCTAATCCAAAATTTTACATCTAATCCAGATTTTTCCTCAAGTTTTACTGAATTGCTATCAAAACTCAAAAATTCTCGTTCTCTTAGATTCTAGCTCTATCTCATTTAGATTTCACATTCTTTTGTTCCCAAGGTTCCTTCTTTTTCTTACATCATCTTGCTTCCCAACTCTATCTACTGCTCTCTCTAATTCCCGTACTTTTTTAGCATCCTGTATCCACAGATTATCATTATCAATCTTTGCAGTAAGGAATATCAAACCCCATATTAACGCAACAATTGCAAAGATAAGTAGGTAAATACCCGAGTCGTTTACATCTATAGCTCCCAGTGAATGAAGGATCAATAATATTGCAGAGAAAGATAATAGGGAAGTTCTGTATAAAAAAGGCCTGATATCCTTTTTTCCTTCTATTTTGTTACCTGTATAGATACTGCCTTTTAACTCGCCTGTTCCAAATGGAAATAACCAGTTGATCCCAGAAACCGTGCAGGAATCTTCAAGCAGGTGTAGGAATTGACCAAATATCAAACCTAAAAATAAGAAACCTATAAGAGTGGCATTTATTTCACGGAAAATGAGATAGCCAACTGTTATTGCCAATAAAGTGAGTACAAAAGAACTTATGAATACCCCCATCGGAGAATGCATTACGCCTCTATGCTGCTCCTCTACTATGTGTTCAAGGTTCATTTTCTCTTTAAGATTGAAGAAGCTGAAAGAAAAAACTATCAGCTTATGGAGAGGAACCATGATATCATAAATGATTTTGAAATTATAGTATAACTTGGACTTTCCATCACTGTCTGCATCAGGTGCAAGCGAGCCTATGATAGCGGCTATGAGTACACAGAATCCATACATCGGCTGTGAATTCTCTGAAAATATTAGTGGAATCGTAAATGGAAATATTGTTCCAAGTGTTATTGAAACATGATCTTTCCCTAACATACAGAAAATATGTGTATTACACTATTTTAATTTATTGAAGTTGTATTCAGAAAAATCTTATATGAGCATTCTGAAATAGAAAGATTTCTCAATGAGAAAAATGGTTGATCATCAAGCAAAAAACTAGAAAACATATTCGTCTGTTTCCAGTTTGCTCAATATGATCGATGAAAGCCCATTATTTATAGGCGCAATAGGAAAAGCTATACATTCCCAAAACTTCAGAAAAAACTCCTTACGCAGTGTTCCGATAATGGAACGCGTGAAAGATATTTTTGGACTAAAAGGGATCAGAGTTTATCTAAAGATGAAAGAATCTACAACTTTTTCAGATTATCCCGTGTTTTTCCAGGAATTCCTCAAGAGGCACTGAATGAGTCTGGAAGCCGCATACTTTGTAGGGGTCAGCACCCATTGAAAGAGCTACGAACTGGGCAATATTCATGTGAACCATATCATACTTTACGTCAAACTCTTCCTCAATAACAGGCTGGTAGCGGTCGTACTGGATATGGCAGTTCGGGCACATATGAATCATAAGTTCCACACCTGCTTTCTGGAGGCTATCGAGTTTTGTCTTTGTCACCTGAAGCGAGGTATCTCTGTTAAGGTGGAGCTGGGAAAAACCCATCCCGCAAGTAAGAGTGCGGTCTTCATACCAGCGCACTGGATCGGCTCCGCAGGCTGCAGCTATGGTATCTATTAACTGGGGATTTTCAGGGTTTCCGAGAACATCGAGATACTTAACTTTATAATAATGGCAGGCATGGTGGGCAGCAGCTTTGATTCCTGTGAAGTCGTACTTTTTCTGTTCCCTGATTTTATCGACCTGGCTTAAGAGAATCTCTACTGCATGGTAGAAGTTAGTCCTCGGGTTCATATCGTCTTTTTCGTAAACAAGATTTTCAAGGCCATGTTCCCTGAAGATGGAGTTAATTCTTTCCCGTATCTCGGTATTGGTATTAAGAACTTCACATGCCTCCTTGTTTATAGCATAACAGGTTGAACAGAGGCAGGTTATATTGGTATAGCCGCATCTTCTTGCGACTGCGAAGTTCCGGGCTGCAATGGCTGTTGTTGTCAGTCCCTCAAAGATGTCAGTATAATGTCCTATTCCTGTGCAGCAGGACTGCTCATCATTAATACAGTAATCTACTCCAAGCCTGTCAAATACGTAACGGGTTGAGGTTTCCACTCCTGGATACTCCTGCCCGACCATGCAGCTTTTAAATAGTAAAAGCTGGCTGTCCGGGATATTCTCTATCGCTTTCAAAGCCGAAATCTCCGCTTTTATTTTCCTTCTTGATACACTTGTTCTTCAGGAGCTGATGCGAACGTTTTTCCTGTATTTTTGCTTGGAGCCATTTTTCCCTTTCAAAATATCCTGTAGCTTCAAGAATAGCCTGAACTTCTCCATGGGTATTCCTTACGTCCCTGGAACTGAGCCCCAGTTCAACACGGGTTGATTCAAGATTCTTCTTAATCCTTATCCAGCGCTCTCCCAGGTCTCTTTCCATATTCTTAATTCCGGCGCCTGGTACTTTGCTGGCTCCATTTTCTGCAAGATATTCTCCGATCTCAAGGAAATAGGCAAGCTTTTCAACTCCTATACCATCGTTAATAGCCATCTGCCTCAGCACCTGCACAATTGTTACAGGACTGTTATTTCTGGGACAGCGCAGGTTGCAGGAATAGCAATAGAAGCAGGACCAGATCATTTCGGACTCAAGCACACTCCGGTCGTTTTCCAGCACCTTTTTCACAATCTGACGTGGACTGTAGTCGGTAAAGCGAGCTGCAGGACAGGAAGCCGTGCAGGCTCCGCATTGAATACAGCGGTCAAGCCCCAGAGAGGCAGGTGTCCGGATGCTCTTCTTTGCGGTTTCTGCAAGGGTATTACATTCCGGTGTATCATACTCGTTTACATATGGAATCATTGTATCATCTCCTCCCCTTCCTGGGCAAGGCTGGTAAAAGTGCCTGCCAACCCTTTTGTATCTGGAACATAAGCTTTCTTGAAATAGACCCGATTTCCTGAGTCTCCAATTTCTTCTTTCATTTTCTCGAAATGGCTGACAGTTAAAGGATATATAATCTCGGCTCTCGGGCTGTCTGGAGGGTCCTCAATAAACAGGACAGCCGATGCCCCGCATTTAAATGCGTGAAGCAGCAGGTCTTTGTCAACTACAAGGTTTGTTGGTACCTTAATTAATTTGACATTTGAAGGATAGTTCAGTGCACTATTTCCGATATTGTCACAGGTCAAGGATGCAATCCCGCTGTTTACAAAGCCTAGCAGGTCTCCTTGACTGATCACGCCCTCAATTTCGGCTTTTAGCTGGCTTTTTGTAAAACCTGCAATCTGGATAGCTCCACTCTGACAGAGCCCTGTACAATAACCGCATCCCGTACAGGCAAGCGGGTCTACAGTAACCTTTCCACTCTCATTTATGGAAAAAGCCTCGAACGGGCATCTGAGGCATTCCTTACACTGAGTACATAAAAGCGGGTTGATAATCGGAATTTCATTAATCAAGGCTTTTGGACTGTCTGCGATAAATGCCCTTCCCCTTACCGCCGCAAGCCCTGCCTGGGAAATTGTGTCTGTAATATCCTTGGGGCTCTGGGCAGTGCCGCAGACAAAGATCCCATCAAGTGAGCTGTCTACAGGTCTCAGTTTTGAATGCCTTTCCTTGATAAAGCCGCTTTCATCCTGGCTGATATTCAGTATACTGGCAATTTTTCTGGTTCCTTTAGAAGGAACCATAGCTGCAGATAGTACAACGAGGTCGGCGGGGAGTTCTTTTACTTGCTGGGATAAGGTATCTTCAAGTTTAACTACAAGGCTCTTATCCTGTTTTTCCACAATTTCCGCTGGTCTTCCCCTTACAAATCTGACACCCATGTCCTGAACTGCCTTATAGTAGTTCTCGTAAAAGCCAAACGCCCGCAAATCAACATAGCAAATCGTGATCTCAGTACCCTGGTATTTTTTCATTATAAGGTTGGAGTGCTTCAGAGCTGCCATGCAGCAATATTTGGAGCAGTAGCGGTTACCACCTTCTTTTTCGTCCCTTGAGCCCACGCACTGGATCATAACTATCCTTTTCGGAGTTCCTGAGTTCTCATCAGAAGAATTCTCAGATGAGCTTTCGTTCCCACAGATGCCCGTTGAGCTGACAGTGTCAGGGTAAACGCTGAAATCTGAAGGTCTGAGCAGTGCTCCTTTTGTAGGACCATTGATCCCAAGCATTCTGGCAAGTTCCATCTGGGTCATCACGTTTTTGAATATCCCATATCCGTACTGGGGTTTCTGGGATGCGTCATACTCTTCAAATCCTGTAGCAACAACAACTGCACCAACATTGAGCTCAATAATCTCTTCCTTTTGCGAAAAGTCGATTGCTCCGGATTTGCAGGCTTCCTCACATTTTCCACACGTTTTGCCATTTAACTGCAGACAGTGATCTGGGTCTATGCAGTAAGTCTTTGGGACGGATTGTGAAAAACGCAGGGAAATTGCTTTTTTGTCCATATGCCCGCAGTTGAACTCATTTTCAACCAGAACAGGACACATCCGACTGCACCGTCCACAGCCCGTACAGTTGTCACGAACATACCTGGGTTTTTTCCTTAACCTGACTGTAAAGTTGCCAGCACTTCCGTTTAAGCGTTCTACTTCAGTCAAGGTCAGGAGAGTTATTTTAGGGTTAGCCACTACCTCATTCATCAACGGGCTTAAGGAGCACATTGCGCACTCTTCTGCAAGCTTGTCAGGAGAAAAGACCTTGCCTATTTTTGCCATATTCCCACCGATACTGGAATCCTTCTCAACAAGGTAGGTGGAAATTCCATTGTCTGCGAGGTTCAGTGCTGCGGTTATCCCTGCTATCCCTCCGCCGATGACAAGGGCTTGCGGGACAATATTTACTTTTATTTCTTCAAGGGGCTCAAGTTTTTCCAGACGTTTGAGTTTTCCGCGAAGAAGTGAGAGAGCTTTTTCAGTGGCTTTGGCTTTATCCGGATGTACCCAGGCACAGTGCTCCCTGAGGTTTGCAATTTCGAGCATTGCACGGTTCAAACCTGCCTCCTGAATGCACTTTTTAAACAGTGTGCCGTGTTTTGAAGGAGTACACGAACCAATTACTATCCTGTCAAGGTTCCCTTCAGAAATTTTATCTTTGATAAGGGTCTGTCCCTCTCTCGAACAGAGATACTCGTAATCGAAGACCGGGATCCCTTCTGCCTTAAGAGCTTTCTTAATAGAATTAATTTCGATATGTTCGGAAATATTCCCACTGCAATGGCAGATAAATACAGCAGTTTTGTCCAGGGCAGAGTTCATTATACTAAACTTTTAGGGATTTGTATTTAAGACTTGCCAAAATAACCGGTATTAATGTCACAATAAGGTGAAAATATAGGTCTTGTCTGCAAAAAGAGGACAAATTCTGAGAAAAAAGGGTCTTTGACTTTCCATTTATTAAATTAGTAACATAATTATATTCACCCAGCAAAAGAAAACTGTATTAAGAACAGAAATAAATTTGCAGAACTAATAACAGGATAATGTTACGAAGTTGACACTTTTATCCCCAGGCTAAAGACTCAGGGGTTTTACACTGCTTAGTATAAACGAACTTTTCGGTCAGGATTTATTATTACTAATTCTGCAAATTGAGATTTTCTGTGCCTAAAAGAATAGGATGTATTATTGTCAGGAAGTTTTTATACGCATATAATTATATATAAGGAGAAAGTATTATTATTTAAATCAACTGAGAAAAACAGATTTTGTTAGATACTCTACAGATCCGAAACTCATATAAATAGAAATATATTTAATAAGGGCGATAAAAGATAGTAAAAATAACATATCTAAAATAATATGTTTCTATTAATCTGATAATACTGGACGAGAAAGGTATTTGAGGCGATTTCAAGCTACTCTTCCGGTATAAATGGTAGATGATAATTGTGGCAGATAATGAGTTTACATCAGAGGACAATGACTTTAAGATGGGAGAGGTTGAGTATGAGATGGTAGAGCTTTTAAGAAAGCTTAATGTCAGCAGGCCAGTAGCTCTCACCCTCGCATGCCTCTCCAAAGGAGAAGAGATTTCTTCCCAGTGTATCGAGATGGTATCAGGTTTGAGGCAGCCAGAAGTTAGCATTGCAATGCGCTATCTTCGTGAAAATGACTGGGTAGACATGCGGGAAGAAAAGAAGAACCAGGGCAAAGGCAGACCTATCAAGTTGTATAAACTGACGGTCCAGATGGAAACGATTATCAACACAATAGAGGAAAACATAATGGCTGAAAGTAAGGCAGTACTTCAGAATATAGAGCGCCTTAAGAATCTTTCCTGAGATCAACTAAAAATTGAGATATAACAGATGTTTTATGTTTTAACAGATGTTTTCCGTAAATCTTCAAAAAACTGGTTATGATGTTTGAGTCTGGGTTTTATAACCCGGATACGACTTCCTATAGCTTACATAGGTATTAAACCATTTATAGACCTTCCGCACTCTCCTAGAATTATATTGCTCACTATTCTTTCTTATAAAATCTTTTTTTCCATCCCTATAGTATTAATTTTTTCATCCGGGTATGAATTCGAGAAGGACAGAGGAGGGTAAAATTTCTCGAATAGAGGATTAAGAATACAAACTATACCGGGAAGAAACATCTTAATAGAGATAAAGAGGGCATCTTGAAAACTTGATGAGCTTTTGCTTAAAGGATATACTATAACTTCTTTTCTACATTCCAATAAATTTAGGAAATTGGTGGAGTAGAAAGCATTGAAACTACCTCAAGCCTTCCTGAAGGCATAAGCTTTCTTTTTTTGATGTTAGATTCTCAAGGCTGAGATTGAGAACCCTTAGTGGAAAAGGAATATTACGAAAACTTCTAAAATATATAGTTCCGGAAAATAAAAATTATCAAATTTTGCCGAAATGAATAAACAGCATCATTTGACCACTTTTAGAATAGGGGGATGTTAAAAGTCGTGCTCAGAAAACTTGAGTGCCTGAAACACATTGCCTGAAGTTCTTCAAGGGGAATTACCCCACTCAAACTTTTCCCTGGATTAAACTTTTCTGTTGCACTCCAGACTTATTAAATAAACCTTGAGCCTATCCCAAAACCAATTTTTTTCTTAAATCATTAAATCTTTAGAATTGTTTTTCATGATAGGAAACTCGATTAATTATTCTTAATGTGAGGCTCAGGGAAGAGATTTTGAGTTTTGGGATCAGCTCCTTTGGAAATTTTACTGTTGCTTGTGGCGTCTTTAAACTCATTTATACTCAATTTGCGGCACTTTTGAGAAGCAGGATAGAGATACTAAAAACAAGTAAAAGATGGATAAAGATTCAAAAAAATGTGGTGGGCCCGCTGCGATTCGAACGCAGGACCTCACGGTTATCAGCCGTGCGCTCCACCAGGCTAAGCTACGGGCCCAAATGAAGGACAAATACGGTTGTAAAAACCTGAAGTTTTCCTGAAAAAGGATATTGAATTTGGTGGGCCCGCTGCGATTCGAACGCAGGACCTCACGGTTATCAGCCGTGCGCTCCACCAGGCTAAGCTACGGGCCCAAATGGCAGGTTTTTTAGAATTATCGAAGTTGAAAGCTTTTTCGGGAAAGCATCCCAATCCGACAACACTTCTAATACTCAATTTACTACTTATAGCTTTTGCTTGAAGATTTTAAGTTTCTAAATTCCAAAAGTTTATTTACAGGACGCCGAGCTTAATAGCGATAGGTTTATATAAGATACCGAGTGTATGAGGGATGCTGATTAAGCAAGTCTTACATGGGCCGGTAGATCAGGGGAAGATCGCTACCTTGGCATGGTAGAGGCCTCGGGTTCAATTCCCGACCGGTCCACTTAAATATTTTTAATAATCCTGATTAATACCATTTTTTAAGCTTCTTTTTACATTATTTAATGAGAGCAAAACGCATTTTTACGAGTTGAGATAAGAAGATAGAGAAGTTCTTCTATTACCTACGCGATGTCAAACCAAAAAGTAGATATGATTTGTTAGAAACAGGTTTGAGAATTTCAACGAAATTAGCATCTTTTAGAAAATGAATAAATAACGCAATGAGATGCAAATTTAGTGTTAATTTCTATAGTTTTTAGTTCTTCTATAGCAAAATAAGGCGAAAAAAGATCTCTTATCTCAGATTCTGAAGAAAAATACAGCACAGTTCCCAATTGTGTTTTTCGGAATTTATCCGTTCCACCAAACTGTGGATCCTTCTCAGAAAAGCAGACGGAAAGATACTTTGCTCCAGGTTTCAGAAGATTGTATACATTTTCTACATATTTTTTCCGGTCTTCAGGAAATATATGATGCAAGAGTTCCCAGTCATACCCAAATTCAAAAGTTTCTTTTACCTCATGCAGGTCACCAAGGAGATCAGCGACAATAAACCTGCACTTGACTCCACGTTTTTGTGCGTTTTCAGTAGCGATCTTTATTGCGGTAGGAGAGCTATCAACACCGGTTACCTCAAATCCCTCGCCTGCGAGGTATATTGCATAGTTGCCAGCGCCACAACCGAGATCGATGGTCTTGCAGGGCTGGACTTTTCCACTGTGTACCAGCTCAACAAGTGCATCTGGAGGTGTCTCGCTATTCCAGGGAATTTTATCAAGCGGTATCTTCTGGTAAATTCTGTCTATGTCGACATACTTCATAAATGCTACCTCCATGAGATGATTGATTTTTTTATCCCTTTGCCAGGCATTGCCGGTACATCGTCTCAAGCTCTACAAGGTCGTTTATCGGTGTCGGGATCACCCGCGAATCATTTTTCATAATCGCTTTTGCGAGGTTCCGGAAGATTTCTGCTTCCTCTGAATCAGGGGCATACTCCACTACAGGTCTTCCTTCTAGCTCACAAGCCTGGATCAAAGGACTCCGAGGTATAAATCTGACAAATGAGGTTCCCAGCCTTTTTGCGAATGCAGGGATGAACGCATGCTCAAATTCCTCATCGCCGTTGCTGTTGCAAATTATCCCGGCAAGACCTGCATCTCCTCGCTTTGCAAGTCGCTGCACAGCCCGCGCAATGTTATTTGCAGCGTATATACTCATGAACCCACCGGAACAGATAAGATAGATCTCTTCTGCAAATCCTTCACGAATCGGCATAGAAAACCCACCGCATACGACATCACCGAGTACATCGTAGATTGCCACGTCAATGTTGTAGGTAGAAAATGCCCTGAGGTCTTTTAGGATCTGAAGTGCAGTAAGCACACCTCTGCCTGCACATCCTATCCCTGGTTCCGGCCCTCCAGCTTCGACAAGATATACCCCGCCGGGTGACTTAAACACAACGTTGTCAAGATTGATTGCATACTCGTCTTTTCCTATCCTCAGCAGTTCTCGATGCTCTTCCAGGACTGCGGGAATAAACTTTCCCTCTGCAAGGATCCTCGTCGAATCCCTTTTGGGATCACAACCAACCTGCATGACTATGTGCCCTATTTCATTTAATGCAGCGGACAGGTTAGAGGAGATAGTGCTCTTCCCGATTCCACCTTTGCCATAAATAGCAATCTGTCTCATAATTCCTTCACCACTTTGCCTCATATCTCCTTTCTTTTGAACGCCATCCCATCGTCCATTCGTTCAGGATACACTCGAACAGGTTCAGGATACCGTTATATCCGAAGTATTCCCGGTTGATCATCCTGAACTGTCGCACCATCCTGACTACCTCAACTACATAGGCAACAGAAAGCCCTTCACTTGCGTGCCTTTCGATTGTACTGCCGAACACGACCTGTGGACTGACCTTCTGGAGATTCTTCCGTGTTTTATACACGTCTGTTCCATACACGACCTCAGGATTAAGCCTGAGGTTTTTAAGTTCCTTATCCAGCAATTCCCGTACTGGTCGTTGTGAAGTATAGAGAGCAACGAGTTCTGGAGTCATCTCCATCTCCTCGGTGACAAAACGAACCAGCGGAATCCCTATTGTAGCATCGGAAACAATTGCTGCCGGGGTTCGGTATAGGAATCTTGCCATTGGCCATTTGCGCCTGCATGTCGCCATTACCATACGTTCGCCTTCAGCAATCATCTCTTCCGCCATTTTCATCGAATCGAATCTCTCTCCTAAAACGGTCAGCCAGCGTTCTGTGTTTGTCATCCCTATAGGCAGGGGTATCCCTTTACAGACCTGCTCTATGCCATATGCTGCAGAAAGGTAATCCGCTGCTTTTTGCCCGGCATCATGACTCAAAAGGAGGGACATTTCGGCAGACGCAATATTCTCGATCTCAGCAATTGGGGTTTGGTGTGTGAGCGTGGCTACAACCTTAATGCCCATCTGGGAGAGAACCTGTTTTACCCACGCGAGGTCTGCTGGCCAGGTAGGATTGGCATTTGCGTGAGGAGCGACAAGGCAAACCGAGTTCGGGACTTTCTCAACGTCATCTTTTACCAGATTCTTCAGGATTGTATCCAGCGCGATGTCGATGCCATCATACTGTGACCCCCTAAATCCGGCGCATTCAATAGGAACGAGCCTGAACTTTACTTCTGGTTGCAAGGACTCACATACCCCCACGATATCATCTCCAATTATCTCAGGTCCACATGCACTGAGTACAAACAGGGCTGAGATCGGCAGATCCTTTACCTCCCGGATAGTGCGGGCAAGTATATCCTCTCCGCCATGCACGATCTCGTCCACACAGAGCTTAGTACAGAGAGTCATTGTCTCCATGTAATCGCATTCCTGTGAAGCGAAGGCATTATTGACAAGGTACTCGCATCCCTGCGGAGAATGGGCGAGCAAGGAAGAATTAGATATCCCCAGTGCTGTGAGGGCAGCGCCATTGAAAGCACATCGGAGGTAAGGGTCGGTACAGGCCTCCGAAGATGAAGCCGATGGCGCAGCTGATTCTTTAATTGGTTCTTGTTCCATAGAGCATCCCCTTAAATAAGCGCGAACGTGGGAGGTCTTTGTTTTCAAGGGCCTGCCTGACGAGAGCTGCAATGTTCTTTATCCCTCTGAAGCCATACTGGGGCTGGAATGCTGGGTTCATTAGTGTTAAGTTTACTACCGGACAGGGAGGGAACCTACCGGAATTCCCGAAAAATATGGGATTATCATATCCTTTAACAATTTTCTCGAGTTCGTCTTCGGTCTCTTTTGATGACTGAAAACTTCCCAGACTAAAGAGCCCCTTCGTTAGAATGATTTCAGGATTAACCCCGGTTTCCAGCAGAAACTTGATGCTGGGCATACGTTCCTTGATAGTATATGGGTGGACGTTAATTACGACAGGATGGGCTCCAAAATCTGCCGCCATGCGTGCAAGGGAAAGCGCTCGTATTGGCCCTGGGAACTCTGATATCTCTATAACAGCTGTTTTCCCGGAAAGAGCCTTTCTTAGATATTGAATTTCCGATTCCACTCCTTTTATTTCTTGTTCAATTACCTTAACGGCTTCAGCTTCCATTCCAAGAGGTGTTGCCACTCCGAGCAGCCATTCCTTTGTGGCTTCGGGCCCATATGGCTGCCCGGTTTTGCTATATGGGATACCGAACCGTTCCTGCATCTGGTCGCCCAATTTCTGCCCCCAATCAAAGCACCACGAGGCATTCAGTTCAACCTCTCTGGCATGCTTTATTTGCTCGACAGTGCATCCTCCAGCGATGATGGCATTAATCTTTATTCCGACTTCACCAAGGAGCCGCTCGATTTCATCCATGTCCCAGTTGAACTCTGTAGGGGTAGGACCCCAACGGGCTCCAAGGATGTTAATCGTTCCTTTCATCTTTGTTTCAGGAGGCTCCATCAGATCCATAATGAGTTTGAAAGCATCCTCATAACCGTTTCGGAAATCCCCACCGAATCCTTCGCTGCGGAGCGCCAGCACCCGGCAACCAACCAGCTTCTCTGCCTCACGGGCAATACTTTCAACGTCGTCACCGATGATCCCTGAGCAGCAGCAAGAGAGGATAACAATGAGGTCTGGATGATACTTATTGTATGCTTCCTTTACTGCTTCCAGAAGTTTTCCCTCACCCCCATAAATAATACTGCTTTCATCAAGAGCTGTGCAGGCTGTGGGTTCAAGAGGGACTCCACGGATCTCACAGCACTCCCGTGTCCTGACAGAGTCCGACATGTACAGCGGACATCCAGTCGGACCGTGGACAAGAGGAACAACATGACGAATCCCACTGATGACATAATATGAAGTAAAAAATTTACACATGGGAGCGTGCGAAGCCTGCAGTTTGGGAATCATCTCACCCGTTTCTACTTTTTTCAATAACTGCTGCAGGTCACCATGAAAAACTATGGAATTGTTCTCCGGATTCACACATTCACAATCGTTGTATGGGGATAAATGTTTTTCCAAATTTTATTATAGGTTAAAAGGAGGAATAGGAATCTAAAACCTTAGAGGTAGCCAGCTAGGAACTTTTCGAGCCAGCCAGACCATTATAAATTGGCAGTTAATAAGGCCGACAGGTCCACTCAAAAATATCTAATATTATCGATCAATACTATTATTTCTATATTTTCTTTTGGATATATTCATACTTTACAAATATAACACATCAAGAAGTTCCCAATTCCATTCAAACTACTTTTTTTGCTCAATTACAAAAGATGAACTTTTGTATTAAGATGAATAATCTCGGATCTATCCGAGTGGGTGCATACAACCAATATCTTTTTTTATACAATAGATTTTATATATCTCAAGGCTTCTTGGGAGTAAAGCCTTGAAATATATATAATTTACAAAATTTCGTCTGTTAATTTTAACCAGAATTTAATATTTGTGGGGGTATGCTGTGGTATTAAAATCAATCAATCCATATACTGAAGAAGTAAATTGGGAATATGATTTCTTTTCATTTGAGGAATGTGAAGCCTATATTAAAAAATCACGGGCTTCTTTTCTAGAGTGGAGTTCCCTATCTGTTGAAGAGAGGACAAAGTATCTTGCAAGGGCTGCAGAAGTGCTCAGGAAAAATGTTGATTTTTATGCCGAAATTATTACAAAAGAAATGGGGAAGCCAATAAAGCAATCGAGAGCCGAAGTTCAGAAATGTGCCCAGGTCTGTGATTATTATGCTGAAAATGCAGTAGAATTTTTGAAAGACGAACTCGTAGATACGGGAGCTGAAAAAAGTTATGTAACTTTTGAGCCTCTGGGAGTGATTTTCGGGATAATGCCCTGGAATTTCCCATTCTGGCAGGTATTCAAATTTGCAATATCTGCAATGTGCGCAGGGAATGTCTGTGTGCTTAAACATGCTTCAAACGTGCCAAGATCTGCTATAGAGGTCGAAAAAGTCTTTTTAAAGGCTGGATTTCCGGAGTATGTTTTTAAGACCCTGTTGATCGACTCCAAAACTGCAATGGATATTATTAAAAAGGATATGGTAGATGGGATTTCACTTACTGGCAGTATAAATACCGGTTCTAGAATTGGAGAACTGGCTGGAAGGTTCATCAAGCCAATTGTGATGGAACTTGGAGGTTCAGACCCATTTATAGTACTTGAGGATGCTGATATTGAAAAAACTGCTCAGGTTGCTGCAAAGTCTAGATTTCGTAATACAGGACAGGGCTGTAATGCTGCCAAGAGGTTTATTGTACTGAAAAGTATCGCTGGCGATTTTACGAAGGCATTTGAACTGGAAGTAAATAAATTGAAAGTTGGAGACCCCATGAATGAGGAGACTGACATCGGTCCTGTTGCAAAGAAGGAAGTTGTTGAAGAGCTCGAAGCATTTATTGAGGATGCAGTAAAAAAGGGAGCAAAACCCTTTGTTTGCGGAGAAGATTGTGAAAAAGGCTTTTTCTTCAAACCAACCATTATACATGCAGCCACTCCTGATATGGATGTATGCAATGTGGAGGTCTTCGGACCTATTGCACCGATAATTACTGTGAAGGATGAGGAGGAAGCAGTAAAAGTTGCAAACTCCACAGAATTAGGGCTTGGAGCTCAAGTATGGTCAAAAGACCTAGATAGAGCTGAAAAACTGGCAAAAAGAATAAAAGCTGGATTTGCAGCAGTTAACGGAATGGTGAGATCTGATCCAAGGCTTCCTTTTGGAGGGATTAAAAAGTCTGGTGTTGGTAGAGAACTTTCTCATTATGGGCTCAAACAGTTTACTAATATAAAGGCTATGGTGGTCAATAAGTGACGTCATTTTCCGACAACTTCATTGAAAGGAGGCGATACTCTTGCTAAATTTTCAGTTATTATCCTCCTTTAACAATAAAGAGCCACACATCAAGGAAGTAATAAAAGAATAAAAGAGAGTAATAAAAGAATAAAAGAGAGTAGAAGATTATCAGGGCATTCTCAGAAGCAAATACCATCTATACACAATAATATAAAGCTACTGTAAACTCAATTGCAAATGCCCCTTTCAATTAGCTCCCTTTTCCCGATATTATCTTCTCCCCAGATTAGTTTCACTTCGTCGCTCCACTGGAGATTAAATTCTCCTATCATGGACTTTGGGATTGCAAAAATGTTTGCCCGCCTGGTTCTGGAAACCACGGATTTTGACGATTTATACTTATTTGATTTCACATCGTATACCATCTGGGAATCAAGCCCAATAGAACTTAATTTCTCGGAAAATTTACAGAGAATCTGGTTCGATTTTTCACCTGTCTCTTTCCCCCGCCTTCGCTTTCTTTTTTCTAATTTAATTTCTTCTTTTCTTATGTCTTCTAGATACCATAAGCTTCTCTCAATCTCGCTTTTAAAAACAATCATATGCCATTTCAAGGATAGAGGATAAGGTTTTCTTAAAAGTTCCCGTAATTCCACAATCAGATTATAATCATCTGTTGTATTTTCGATTTCTTCCATTATTCTTTTCATTCTTGCCAGATTTGCTCTCTGTCTTTCCCGACTTGTTGCCATAACTTCCCGCCACACATTAATTTTATTTATACTGTATGCATGTAGTATATTTTAACCCTTCGTTTATGGGGAATAAAGGCAAAAGATAGTCAGAAAATAGACATTTCATTCTATAGTACGACAAGAGTAAATGTGTATAAATTTTTATAATTCAGAAATCTAAAAAGATTTAAAGAACAATTAAGCATAAATTTACATATGTTTGACCCAAAAGTTTCCTGAAATTATAAAGCTTTTCAATTATATGGAGGATTTTATGTCCAATGAAGAAGGATTCCTATATATTATCATTTTTATCAATTTTTTTATGTTACTAGTAGGCTGTACAACTCTTGCCCTTGCATATATTATCCTTCCTCAAGTTAAGAATAAGCTGTTTAGCGTAGCGATTATTCTTGCAGGAATAATACTTAATTTTGTTTTATTTATGAATGGTGAGATTAGCTGGCTGATCACAGGAGCAATATGTTTTGCAGTGCCGATGACTGTTCTTGTCCCACTAATTATTATTCCCAAGCATCTTAAAAAAATTCTGAATTTTTCACAGGTTTTTATATGCTACTTATTTATATCGATTCTGTACATGATTCTTCCCTTTATCCTTATTGAAACCGAAATTTCAATGATTCCATTTCTATACTGGGCTACTCCTCTTTCAAATGGTCTTGTTTATGTCTGCCTGATGATTGGCTGCTTTGGATTGGCAGTGGCTGTCTATAGGCTTATTAAATGAAGATCATAGTTTATTTATTCAAAAATTGATTTCAATAACAGATTTAGTAATTGTCTCTAAGCAAATTTTATCAATAAATTTTTCAAGAATTTTTTCCGGGATTTTTAATTTAAAAATTTATTACTAGTGACTTTCGTGATGATATAGCTCATACTTTAGAAACGTTAAATCATTCTCCAGATATCTGTTAGCATACTCGAGTTTCCAATTTTTTAAATAATTGAAAAATCTTAATAACTTATATGCGTAAAGCTACAGCTGTAATCACAGGACTGATCCTCCTTTCATTTATAGTTTCAATATATTTTTATCCGCATGTGTCTGACCCGATGGCAACCCACTGGAACTACCGGGGAGAGGTCGATGGATATATGTCGAAGTTCTGGGGAGTTTTCTTCATGCCTTTAGTAATTACAGGACTTGCTGTATTGTTCCTGGTAATTCCCAGAATCGATCCTATGAGAGACAATATAACTAAATTCAGAAATTATTATGATGGACTTATAATTATTTTTATTTTCTTTATGCTTACAGTCCATCTACAGATACTGCTCTGGAATACAGGCATCCAGATTAGCCCGAATGAAGTAATTCCCATTGGAATAGGGCTTCTGTTTTACTACATAGGAATCCTTATGGAAAATGCGGAGAGAAACTGGTTCATCGGTATAAGGACCCCCTGGACTCTCAGCAGCGATAGGGTCTGGAGGAAGACTAACCGGCTTGGAGGAAAGTTATTCAGGATTGCAGGAGCAGTTGCTATGCTGGGAATTTTTTTCCATGAGCTTGCATTCTTTTTCATTCTCGTGCCTGCACTCTTTAATGCAGGGTTCACGGCTGTTTACTCATACATTGAATATCAAAAAGAACTGAAAGAGACGAAATCCCCTGATTAAAACCTGAAAAAAGAAAGCTTCAGGGATTATTGTGTTTACCACTCCTGGGATTCCTTTTTAACCGATTTTTGATTTTTATTTTAGCAGCACGTTTATCTAGCATGTTTTCGTTTGTTTTATTGATTCTTATGGCTGAAGATATAACAAAAGAGACCAGCAGAACAATTGGGGAAGGGGACACCATCTCGGTTGATTATGTTGGAAAACTTGAAGACGGCACAATTTTCGATACTTCCATAAAGGAAGTAGCTATAGATGCAGAGATATACAACCAGATGAGAGAGTATAAACCCCTTACATTTACGGTCGGCGCAGGTCAGATGATAAAAGGGTTTGATGAGGGCGTTATCGGGATGAAGACGGGAGAAGAAAAAACCATTACAATCCCACCTGAAGAAGCATATGGAGAATACAGACAGGAATTAGCAAGAGAGTTGCCTATTGATGCTGTTGATTTTACTCCTGAAGTCGGGATGAGGCTGGCAACGGACAGTGGCTTGACAGGCATAGTCACAGAAGTCAGTAATAACAACTTTGTTGTGGACTTCAACCACGAGCTTGCAGGAAAGACCCTGATCTTCCTGGTAAGAATAGTCTCTGTGGAGGAAAGAAAGGAATGAAGCCTGGAAAAGGAGCAGTTTCCTTCATAGCGGTATTGCTCCTGGTAAGCACAATTCTCGCGAGCGGATGCACAGACAGTGGGAATGAGGGAGGAGATAGCAGAGAAGTAAAAACCGGAGATACGGTCCAGGTAGACTATACAGGAAAGCTTGAAAACGGCACTGTTTTTGACACTTCAAGAGAGGACGTCGCAAAACAGGAGGGCTTGTACGTTGAAGGAAGGGAATACGCCCCTATAACCTTCGTAGCAGGCTCAGGTCAGATAATTCAGGGTTTTGACGAAGGTGTGATCGGAATGAAAGTAGGGGAAGAAAAAACAATCGAGATCCCTCCGGAAGAAGCGTATGGAGAATACAATGAATCTGGGATCCTGGCTATTCCTATCGAGGAATTAAATATAACAAATCGCTCCGAACTTCCTCAAGAAGGGCAAACTTTCACAGATATGTATGGGAGACCGTTCAAAGTAGTGGCTGTAAATGATACCCATATAACTATTGATATTAACCACCCGCTTGCAGGCAAAACCCTGATTTTTGATATAAAACTCGTCTCAATAGAATAAATTTAAGTTCCTGGAAGTCAAATTGAGAATTGTAACATTTCTTCAAAATGTGCATCCTTTCGGTATCCAGGCAGATTTTGAAACGGCAGAATACCGGAAGGATAATGCACAGGAGAAAGGGAAAATGGAAAATTCTCGCACTGTAAAAAAAGGAGACTATCTTCTTATTGACTATACTGGAAAATTCGAAGATGGAACAGTATTCGATACCACTTCTAAGGAAAAAGCCCTCGAAGCAGGCATATATGACGAAGAAAAGGATTATAGACCTTTGTTTTTCCGGGTGGATGCACGCCAGGTAATAAAAGGTATCGATCAGGGCGTACTTGGAATGAAAGAGGGGGAAGAAAAAACCCTTATAATCCCGCCTGAAGACGCCTATGGAGAATATAAGGACTATCTTGTCCAGAAGATTCCTCTGGCAAGGCTTGAACTCCAGACGCCTCCTGAGCCGGGAAAGAAAATCATAACGCCAGGCGGCAGAGAAGTCAGGGTGCTCAACTCCACGGAAACTGCTGCCACCCTGGATTTTAACCATGAACTTGCAGGCAAAACCCTGATCCTTGAGATAAAACTTGTCTCGATTGTAAAATAATTCCCGATCCCGGAATGAGGAGATAAAGTATGGAAAAAGAAGAAAAAGTTATGGTACTGCTTTTATTTATGACACTGACTTCTCTTATGACAGCTTATCTCTGCTTTGGATCGGGACTTACAGCATCTGGACAGGAGTCAAGGGAAGAAATCAGGCAGTACAGCAGGGAATCCGGTGTAGGAAAGAAGGTATTCCTTGAAGCCGAAGTTCTGAGCAAACGGTTTACTTATACAGGCGGGCACCTGCTTTTACAGGTAGACTGCGACTCCGAAGTCCTGAGCGTTTTTATCCCGAAGACCGCTGGTGCAGACGCCCTGAATATGTCAATCCATGAAGGAGATTTCATCGGTTTAACGGGTACAGTCTCAGAATATGAAGGGAAAAGAGAAATCACGGTGGAAAGAAAAGAAGATATTCTTTTGAGTGATGATTACTCTACAAAATGATTACTACCCTTCTTCGGTGTGATTACCATTTTTCTTCTAAATAGTATTATTATCTTGAGTAATCATTATCATTATCATTATCATTATCATTATCATTATCATTATCATTATCATTATCATTATCATTATCATTATCATTATCATTATCATTATCTTGAGTAATCATTATCATTATCTTGAGTAATCATTATCAATAACCTTTCAGATAAAGATAACAGTTTATTAATAATATATTCACAAGAACATATGGGAAAAATATGAAAGCGTGTATCATGTGCGGAGGAGCAGGGACAAGACTCAGGCCACTGACATTCAAGCACCCTAAACCGAGCATACCGATTCTTAATAAGCCGTCGGTCCTGCATCTGATAGAGCATCTTTCAAGAGAAGGATTCAATGAGATAGTTATAACCCTGGGATATATGGGAGAACTCATAGAAGAGCAACTCGGGGACGGGCACATGTTTGGGGTACATATCGATTATGTGTACGAGAGAGAAAAGCTCGGAACGGCAGGGGGGGTAAAAAATGCCGAGGCATACCTGAAAGACGAGCCATTTATTGTGCTTGGGGGAGATCATGTTCTCAACCTTAATCTGAGAGAGATGTACCGTTTCCATGAATCGAACGATGCTCCGGTAACTATAGGGCTTCTTTCGATAGACGATCCGAGAGAATTCGGAATTGCGGATATGGATATAAATAATCGGATTCATCGTTTCCTGGAAAAACCAAAAGCAGGCCAGATATTCAGCAACCTTGCAAGTACAGGAATATACGTTTGTGATCCTTTGATTTTTGAATGGATACCCAGACACAGAAAATTCGACTTCGCAAAAGACCTCTTTCCCTGCATGCTTGAAGCCGGCAAGAAAATCAACGGCGTGCTTGTGCGGGGGCAATGGACTGATGTCGGAAGTTCGGCAGCTTACAGGCAGGCACAGCGCTGGATGCTCGATGCCCTTCCCGGAACGACAATCGAAGGGCATTTCACGACCCGGAACGCAAGAATAAGAGGCCCGCTCTCCATAGGAAACAACGTGTGCATAGGTTCGAATTCTTCCCTTGTGGGACCAATAGTCATAGGGGAAAATACAAGTATAGGCGACAATGTTCTCATCGGACCTTACAGTGTTATAGGCTCAAATTGTATTATAGAGGATAACGCAAAAATTCTCTCATCTTATCTATTCGATAATGTGTCCATAGGAAAGAATTCCAATATTTCAGGCGGGGTAGTATCAGACGAAACCGTAATTGGAGACCACTGTTTCCTTGAAAACGGAACTGTTATCGGGCATAAAGTAACCATTGGAAACAATTCAACAATACACTCAGGGGTTAAGGTCTGGCCTGAAGTCACTATAGGGGAAAATTCAAACATAAAGGATACCGTAATTAATCCCGATTATGATACTGCACATGAAGGCTCGTAAGATTCCAGTTTCAGAGGATGGAATCCGGTACGGATAAATTAACCGGATCCCCATCCGGCTTTTTCGTTTTGTTTAATATTGGGAATATCCGCCGGAAAAGATATACGGCAAGGAAGAAAATACAGAAACAGATATAACTTTATATTATAACCCTCACGGATTCTTTTGCTATGCCGTCCAGAGAATTTATCCTGGAGCTTCTGAGAAAAAGTGTGCATCTGGTTTCAATCCTTATCGTGCTCATCTACGAATTTTTAGGAAAGGAAGCCGTGCTGTGGGTGCTCATGCTATTTCTTGTAACTGTTCTTGCGCTTGACTATTTACGGATTGAACATAATATTCGGATACCTCTTTTCTATATCATGTACAGAAAAACTGAAGCCGATCGCTTTGGAGGTCACATCTTCTTTGCGCTCGGAGCTATTTCCGTAATATCACTTTTCAGCCGGGAAATCGCTTATGCAGCTATCCTTATGACTACCTTCGGTGACCTGGCTGCGGCTCTGATAGGGAAATTCTATGGGAAAAGACGGGTTTTTCAAAAAATATTTAAAAACGATAAATCAATTGAAGGCTCAGCCTCGGAATTCATTATCGATTTCCTTATCGGGATGCTTATAGTCGGAAACCCCATAGTCTCCCTGGTAATGGCTTTCTTTGCAACCCTTATGGAAACTGCAGTAAACAAAATTGATGATAACCTTATAGTGCCGGTTTTCGCCGGCTTTTTCGGACAGGTAACCCTAGCTCTTCTGGCGTGTTTATAATAGATTTTAAAAAATTATAAAAGAGTATCCTTAATTTGAAGGATGTTTTAGAAGGATGCTATAGAAGGATGCTATAGAAGTACACCATGGTTTGAAGAATTTTTCCCCCTATGGGTACTCAGTGAAGGAAATTTCCTGAACATTTAAAGAGCCCATTAGGGGCTCTTATGTTCATGTTTCTGCCTCAACCTGCGCATTTTTGAGCTTTCTCATCTCCTTTATGCGCCTTGCAAGGATTTCACCCAGGTAAAGCACAAGCGCTGCAAGGAGCACAGGCATTTTCAGGCTCACTGGCTCGTCTGACTGCCTTTCCGAGTTTTGCCGCGCATCTTTAAGGAGAAGGGCTCTTGCATCCTTTTCAGTATATATCTTCCCTCCAGTTGCAAGGATAAGAGATTTTATATCCTCATTAACCCCTACATCTCGGTACTCAAGCTGGTAATTTACCGCAAGCGGATAGCCTGAGATATCATGTATTCCAATGGTCTCCGGGTTTACACTTGCTTCATAGGTGTTCCTTCCGGTTAAAGCAAGATCGAGAGGGCTTCCATCCATTTTAAGCTCAGGAATTCCCTCATCGTACATTGTAAGAGTCAGGTCGGAAGGCGTGCCGAGCCAGGTATCCGGACTATCCAGCGAGGCTCCCTCTTCAGCTCTCGGGTTTCCTATTGCCCAGTTCGTAGTGCCTGAAATAAGTCTCGCGCTTGAGCCGTTATATAGGGCAGATGCCCAGCGGGAGCCTGCTCCTTCTCCATTGTCCGTGGTAAAGGCTGCAACCCTGCCAAGCCCGAAGCGCCAGGTAGTAAGTACAGGCTTTCCAGTGACAGTGATAACAAGGCGTTCAGCTCCGGCTTTCGGAGTAACATCGTTATATCCTGTAATAGTGGCATTTGAAAGATTCACATTCTTTGTAATGAAGTGGTCTGGAGAGTACTCAAGTAGAGGGTAAGCATCAAGCTCGACTTCCTCTTCTTCTCCCTCCTCAGGAGGCTCTGCCGGCGGCTCAAAGCCTATATTTGCCCTTTCTCCTTTGTTAATATGGAAGTAGTTATTTTCAAGCCCGAGCTCTTTCATCAAGTTCTCAGCGTAATAGTTTCTGGTTTTATCAGTCTGGGAAGGAGCTACCGACTGGATATGGATAAAGTACAGATTTACACCCATTTCCTGAAGTTCTCTTGCAGCCTGAAGGCTAGGGTCATAGGAGTCCTCAATTGCTCCATCTGAAATAATAATAGCATCAAGTTCCCCGTCGCTGCCTGCAAGCATAATTTTTGTGACATTAAGCCCTTCGTTTAAGGAAGTCTTGCTCTGCTCGTCAGGAGTCAGCCTCGAAATCTTGTCTTCCAGAATTTCCCGGTTCTGGGAAAGTCCCATGAACACGAATCCTCCTGAAACGTCGTATCCTTCACTTCCGAATGCTATAACCCCCACGTTTGCATCTCTCAGGTTTTCATTCTGAATAATATAGATAGCATTTGCCAGGATATCTGCCTGGGTTCCATGGGCAGCAGTACTTGGAGAAACATCAAGTATGAGGACGAGGTTTCTTCCACCTTTATATTCTGAAGGTCTTGAAAGCACAGGCAGGATTTCTTCAAGCGAGGAATTAAGGTAATTCCCATAATTGTAAGCCTTCTCTCCTCCCACAACAACAAGCCCGCCTCCGTTGCTGACATAATTTTTGATTTCTCTCATCTGGGTTTCGGAAAAGGAACTCATTATCTGGTTATCAAGCACAAGAACCTTGCTGCTTTCAATAGCCGCTGCTCCGGGATAGGTGCTGACTGCTGAAACATTGTAAAGGTTATCCAGAATTCTGCCTAGAGGCGAGTCCGGCTCATTAGTAACAAGGGTAAGCTTGGGCTTTGGAATAACATACACGGACTTGAAAAACTCATTGTTAACCGCATTACGGTCCTCTCCATATGGAGTGATTTTTACCCTGAGATTATGGGCGCCCAGGGTGGTAAAAGCCTGATTAATCGGGATTGGATTCTCACTGTTGTTCCTGCCCTCCAGGGTAAAATCCCTGCTCTGAGAAAGCTGCCCATCCACAAATATCTCAAGGAAATAGCTGACACTCTGGTTTGAAGCCTGGCGGACAACTATTCCGAACTCGTTTCGGTTATCCACGACAACAGTCTTGTCGCCGACAATCTCGACACTGAGATCATTTGTCGTGAGTTCGGGCTCGACAAAATAGACAGGCGTGCTGGTCTCTTTTGCAAACTCCAGAGCTTCAGAGAGATCCTTGCCAGCGTTATTGTTTCCGTCGCTGACCAGGATTATCTGGTTGCCGCTGCCTGCGTACTGCGTAACTGTATCCCCAAGCGAGGTTTTATCCCCGGTTAGCTGGACTAAAGCTGTCGGGGTACTGGCTACAAGGGCTTTATATAGTTCACTGCCTGCTTCTTCAGGAAAAATACCCATGCTTGATGTCTGATCCTGAACCAGCACAAGCGAGGGGTCTTCTTCGCTTATGGTCTGCGTAATCGTGGTATAGGGAGAAGCAAGGGCAAGCACAAGCAGGAAAGCTACAAGCATTCTCCATTCTACAAGTTTCGTTTTTGTCTTCCGCAGGAAATAGAATCCCACAATAATCACAGGGATTATCAGGAAGAGCATCTCTGGATGTTCAAGCGAGAAATTCATAATTCACCTCGCTGGCGCACAATAAGGATTTCAAGCAGTATTAGCAGGAATAAAACTCCTATCAGGTAGTTGGTAATGTCATTTTTGGCAGTGTAAGTATCAGCCCTCACAAGTTTAGGCTCATCGTCCGAAACAGCCCTTTTCATCAATTCCGAGGCGTCAACCGTAGTATTCGATTCCCTGTCATTGTACAGATTGACTGCAATTCTTTTACCTGCAAGTTCATAGATTCCGGCTTCGTCAAAAAGAATGCGGTTTGAAGTGAAGGTCTTTGTAGGCGTACGGATTTCCTCAGTTCTCGAAAGTGAGGTCAGTGAACCGGTTTTCAGGTTGTATTCCGAGATATCGCCTGCTCCTCCAAGCCACTGGACAAGTTTTATCCAGAAAACGGGGTACTCGGGCAGGTTATGGAAATTGTTCCAGGAATTTTCCCCGAGCTCATCGCTCAACCCCATATAGAAAACCGTCCCTCTGCCTACCTGCCAGTAACTCAGTACAGGGACATTGTTTTCTTTCAGTGCTACCAGAGTTGTCGAGCCTGTCCTTTCAGTTGCATTCAGGTATCTGCGTACCGAGATTTCGTCACTTCTTATATCCTTCGTAATGCTACTCTTCAGGACTTCTTCAACCTCAAGTCCGTTTTCGGCGTCCTCAAGCCTCAGAGGTTTCACAGGCAGGATCTTAATAAGGTCGACCTCCGTTTTCTCGGGAACCAGGGCTCCACTTACAATAAATACCGCATTGCCTCCGTTCCTGACATAGCTTTCTATTCTGTCTACCGAGTTATTCCCTATAGGGGTCTCTTTCTGCGCAAGCACAACAAGTGTGTAATTATCAAGCTCAGCAGGCACAGATTCTGAAACGGTCATGTTACTGTTCGGGAGCAGGGAGAGTGCAGTTTTCGAAGGCAACTTTCCGTTATCGGTAACATAGAGTATGCGCTGGCTTGAGGTCTCAGGAATGGAAATATAGACTTTATTGTCAACAGGCAGGCTGTCTTCGACATTAAGCTGGACCGTTGTAATGCCTGGCCCGAGATTTCCGAGAGTGAACTGGTTTGTTCCGCCTGCAGGGACATCGAGGGTAAAGGACGTTGATGCGTTCCCTGAAGTACCTCTCCCGGTCTCAATTTCAACTTTCTGGTTGCTGTTCCTGTAGTTCTTGATCACACCGGTATAGCCGTAATTGCCATCCGTGGCTTCAATCCAGCCGTTGATAATTCCAATATTGTCGGCAGGATTCCCTACTTTTATGAAATTCACCTCAATTCCGTAAGACTCGGCAAGGTTCTTGGAAGCAACTGGATCATCGCCTTTTGAGTTCGTGAAGTCCGAAACAACGATAATTCTTCCGCCTTCCGTAGAAAGAGCTCGCATGCCTGTGGTAATTGCTGCAGACAGGTCGGCAGTGCCTGCACCCGGTCTGACCTTCCTGAAGATATCATGAGCAGCCGAAGCGCTTCCTCCTTCAAGGACAGTCAAAGGCATATCCGAAGCAAGAATTATACTGTTCTTCTTGCTTACATAGCCGTCAGCAATCCCGACAGCATCCTCAAAACGGGAATCTACCTGCATGCTTGCAGAGGTATCGAGGATAAGTACGGTATGCTCTCCGCTCAGAGGCTCTTCTGAGTTGTAGTAATAGCCTGCTGCCGCAATGGAAAGCAGGATAAGCATTAGAAGCTGAATCAGGAAAAGTGGGTCCTGCACGATTTTAGTGAGCGAGGCATAAACCCGTTTTCTTTCCCTCTCAAGCTTAAGGGCAAACATGAGTGAGGGGATTGCAAGTACCGCCGGCTTCGGGCGGAGCATGTAGATAATGATAAGCGGAATGACACTCAGGAGAGCGACAAGAGCAAGAGGGTTCTCAAAAGGCATTTTTAACGTCTCCTTCTCCTGATGGTATGGTAGAAAGCGTCAAAGATAGGGGTTTCGGTTGTAAAACTGTAAAACTCAGCCCCTGCTCTCATACAGGCTTTTTTAATTCTCGCGCCATGGTCTTCAAGCTTTTCAAGATATTTCTCTTTGAATCTCTCACTGACGTACGTTCGGATCTCTTCTCCGGTTTCAAGGTCTATAAGCTTGCTGTTACCCTGAAGGGGGAGCACTTTCTCCGTGGGGTCGAGCACCTGGATAAGAATCAGGTCATGGTTCGATAGCCTGGAAACTGCAGTTTCTATTGCCTCGGGTTCCTGAAGAAAGTCCGAGATAAGGATTACAAGGGACCTGGATTTGATCTCCTGGCTGTACTTTATAACAGCTTCCCCTATAGAGGTTCCTCCTGACAGTTCGAGCTCTCCAAGCCTGTCTATTGCCCGGAGAAGATTTTTTCGCCCACGACTTGGCTTATTTATGTCGATTTCCTGTGTAAATGTCGAGATCGCAAACCTATCGTTATATTTTGTTACCATGTAGGCATAGCCTGCAGCAAGCATGGCAGCGTACTCGAACTTTGAAGTTCCTTTTTCAGGGTAATCCATACTTTTGCTGGCATCCAGAAGGATATGGGTCGTAAGGGTTTTCTCTTCCTCAAACTGGCGCACATAAAGTTTTTCAGTCCTCGCATAGGCTTTCCAGTCGATATCTTTCAGGCTATCATTAAGGTCATATTCCCTGAACCCGATGGTATCAATGCCGCGTCCGCTCCGGGTAGACGGGCGGTTTCCAGCGTAAACAGTCGATACCCTCTTTCGGACAGAAAATGTAAAGCGGTCAAGCTGCCTGAAGAAGTCCGTTTCAATATTTTGTTTTGTGCGAGTCATTCTGGATCGTCAATAAAAAGCCCGGTTTGCCCCTTACTCGGGTAAAACCTTCTGGCTTATTAAACTTATTTAACTTATTTGCAGTTCCTTTTCCTGACCAGAAATCAGCCAGGGTTCAGGTTTTACTTTACTTTCTTAATAATATCCTCAATAGCCTGGTCAGGAGTTATTCCGCTTCTTTCGGCTTCGAAGGTCAGGATAAGCCTGTGGCGGAGGACAGGGTATGCCATGTAATCAATATCCTCTTTGCTCACGAAGTTCCTGCCCTCTATAAGGGCTCTGGCTTTTGCAGCAAGAATGAGTCCTATTGACGCTCTCGGAGAAGCTCCATACTCGATACGTTCTTTGTCCTTTCTTGTCATACCAACAATAGTAAGGACGCGCTGTTTGAGTTCCTCGGAGATCGGAACCTGCCGCGTGAGTTTCTGCAAATCCAGAAGTGTGGTTTTATCCAGAGCCCTGGAAATTTTCGGAACTTCGGATTTCGTATACCGGTTTATTATTTCCATTTCTTCCTCATAGGAGGGATAATCTACGAGAATCTTTAAAAGAAAACGGTCGAGCTGGGCTTCAGGCAGAGGATACGTGCCTTCCATTTCTATGGGATTCTGGGTGGCAAGGATGAAGAAGGGGCTGTCCAGCAGGAAGGTATCATTTCCGACTGTTACCTGTTTTTCCTGCATCGCTTCCAGTAGAGCTGACTGGGTCTTGGGGGATGCCCTGTTAATCTCATCCGCAAGTACGACGTTTGAGAAAACTGGTCCTGGCTGGAACCTGAATTCTTTTTTGTGGTCCGTCTCTTCAATGACGTTTGTCCCTGTAATGTCAGAAGGCATGAGGTCAGGAGTACACTGAATCCTGCTGAACTTCAGGTTCATTGCCTTTGAGACTGTGGAAATCATAAGTGTTTTTCCAAGCCCTGGATTACTCTCAACAAGGGCATGCCCTTCACAGAGTATAGCAATTACTATCTGCTCGACCACTCTGTTCTGGCCTACAATAACATTTCCGATCTCTTCAAAAAAACTTTTGAAAATCCTGCCTGCGTTCTGATAGGTCGTGGCAGTTTGCCCGGAGACGGTAATATTCTCACTCATATCTGCTTCACCCTTTAGGTTTCTGTTTTTAGAGGCTTAAAGCCAGCTTTTCCGAACTTTACCTGCTTCTGCAACAGTGTGCCTCCAAAACACTGCTTGTTATTCAAAAACTGCTTTCAGACAATCTTCGAGAAAACTGAGTACAGGTAAATCCGGTTTTAGATAAATTTTCCAAATTATTCTTCTGCAAGTTCTTCAAAGTAACTCTGGATAACATTCCGATATCCTTCCGGCAAATTCTCATAATAAGACTGGGAGGCAACCGCTTCAGGGTTTACCGTGCCTGACTGGATAAATGATTCGTTAATCTGTTCTCCTGTCTCCTGGCTTGTAAAACCCTGCCCCGCACCTGGAGGAATTTTCAGGTCAACTTCCTTGCCTTCCACAACGATAACGGCAGGCTCTCCGAAAAGGTCTTCCTGGCTCTCATTATTCGAGGTTCCGCCGTTCTCCTCTACAGGGTAAAGCTCGCTGTTCGAATCCGAGACAAAGGGAATATTTTCAATCACTCCATTAAGGTCGGTGGGGCTGAGCGTTGTCTGGTATCCGGTTCCTGCAACGTATGCAAGAACAGTAAATGCAAATACTATTACAACCAGGTCTCTTGCGAGCTTTTTCCGATTAAGAAAGGAAGAGGATTTTACGGATTTCGAATCGATTATTACCCCGCCTATAAGATCCCGGACAATAATATTGTCAGTATTGCGGTTATCGTATGCAGTCCTCAATCTTTCCCTGAGTACAGGGTGCGTTTCCTCTATGAGGGCAATCGCATCTTTCTTTTCAGCCCTATAGTGCCTGACGGCTGTTAGGATAAGAGAGAGGATAAAAGCCAGGGAAATGAGCCCCAGCGTTTCAAAAAGAACATTGAAGCCCAGAATATTGTATCTTGCACCGGTATAAGGTTCGAAGGTGCTAAACATTAGAAATAAATCTTGCATATTAAAAAGCACGAAAAGGACATAAATTACAAGAAAACTTGCAAACAGGTCTGCAAAAGCATAGAGTCCTCTATATTTTTTTAGGGCTGATTCGTGTCTTTTTACTATTTCTTCAATATTCAGAGCAACCTCGCTCCTTTTTGCAGCCTGGAAAACGGCTGTGATAATGAATAATCATGAGTAAGACCTGTGCATGAAACATGCAAATATACTATAAGAAGATCTTCTAGAAAGATAGTATAGAAAGATAGTATATAAAAGTACACGTTCTGGAACATGCATTTTTCAAATCCGTGCACTAAACCGATATTTAGAAAACTCTGTCTTTAGATTCATGCTTTCTGACATGCAGACATCTTATTACCGCTTTCTGTAAATAACAATATAAATAGTGAGGAATTCTAAATCTGAGTAATTACGGCTTTTTAAAAGCGGGATATGAACCCAGTATTTTTAGTGCATGGATTTTGTCCTTTATTTCTTTTAACGCCTCTTTTATTAGCGGATCGCTGGCTCTCCCTTCAAAATCAATGTAGAAATAATAGTCCCCAAGTTCCTTTTTTGAAGGCCTGGACTCTATCCTTGTGAGGTTGATACTGTTTTTTGCAAATGCTCCGAGAATTTCGTATAATGCACCAGGTCTGTCTTTCTCAAGATATACTATAATAGAGGTTTTGCAGGGCGAAAGGCTGGAGTTCTCAGGCTCAATTTCACTTTCAGGATATAACTCGTGTCCCGATTCCTGTTCAGGGCTGAAATATAATTTTACTTTATCAGATTTATTTTCTGCAGTAAAGGAAACTCGCTGAACCCGATTTTTCTCTGAGGCTCGCAAAACAATGAAACGGGTGTAATTCTCCTTCCGGTCCTGAACGTTTGAGAGAAGCACTTTTAACCCATAGCATTCGGCAGCCTCGGGGGAGGCTATTGCTGCCATCTCTTCAAACTCGCCTGCAAGCCTTGCTGCGTGGGAAGTGCTGCCTGTACTCCTGAGTTCTGCCTCAGGGAAGTTAGTTTTCAGGAAGTGTCTGCACTGGGCAAGCCCCTGTGGATGCGAAAGTATAACCCTGATTTTCTCAGGCTTGCCTTTCGAGAGCAGGCAGTGTTCGATTTTGACAACAATTTCTCCGATTATCTCAGCCCCGTTCTCAAGAAGCAGATCAAGAGTAACCCCTACCGAGCCCTCAATAGAGTTTTCTATTGGAATTACTGAGAAATCGGATTTTCCCTCTACAACTGCCAGAAACGCATCCTCTACATCTGCAAAATAACGGATTTCGGCACCATCGAGCAGATTTTTCTGAATCCATAATTTTGCGGCTTTTTCCGAGTACGAGCCCTCAGGACCCATTACACCTATAATCATCGAAGGGTTAATTGCCGGCATGATAATAATAAGTTTTTGCGCCCGAGTCCCGTCTCGGGAGGACGGTGCCCTTTTCGCTGCCCGAGTCCCGTCTCGGGAGGACGGTGCCCTTTTCGCTTCGCTCAAGAGGGCTTATTTATGGGATAGAAATTTTACGTATTTTTGCTCAGTCCCGCGGACTTTTAAGAAAGATTCGATCGCAAGCCTTTTTTGAAAAGACTTGAGCGCAAACTTTTTCTGAAAAAGTTTGATCAAAAACCATGCTTTAACTAAAACAGCGTGGTCAACCGGCGCAACGGCTTTGGTCAAGTGGGCTAAACAAAGAATATTTGTTACTGTTTTTCTGTTTTTCTGTTTTTCTGTTTTTCTATTTTTCTGTTTTTCTATTTTTTTCATATCCTTGTTGGTTTTTTGTGTTCACCTGGGCGTAGAGTCTCTATTTGGCAGTTTGATGTTGTTCTTGCTTTAATTGTGTTCTACGGTGTAGGTGATTTTCTTTGAGCTGTCCGCGGGGACGGTTACTTCCCATTCGGCGGTAAAAGCATCTTTTTTCACGTATGGGTCAGAGCTGTTTGTGATTTTCCATTCGTCGTAGAAATGTTCCAGAATCTTCACTTTCTGGGGCTGAGATTTGTGGTTTTTGATTTCGGTCTCATAACTCTCTTTCCAGGCGTATCTGGTCAGTCTGTCGTAGCTGGTTCGGGTTCTTTTGCCTGTTACATCAAAAGCGTTTCCGACAAAAACCTCTACCTCTTCATCTTTTGGGGTATGATCTATCCGGTCTTCCCCGAGGAACTGAAGCTGCCCCTGAGAATCAGCTTTATAAACCCTCATAGTCCCGGCAGGAAGGGGCATTCCAAGACCTCTTTCTTTTGAATTGTTCAGAGTAAGGACTACCCGGATATCGTTACTTTTTGTGACATCAAAAAGGAGTTCCTTTTTTACAGGCACGGCATCGGCAGAGAGCAGGGAAAGCTGTTTTACCTGGTTGTTTTTGAGGGTGGCTGGCCTTTCAAGAGTATAGAGATGGTATTCAAAAAGGGACTCCTCAACAAAACTATCCTTTGCCCCTAAAGATTCTTCTGCGACGTCTACCACAGCTTCACCCTCATATAGGGGATATATGGGCGCGACTACACGGTGAACTTCCCCTGCAACAAGTTTCAGCCTGGCATTCTCATAGGTTGTGCCTGCAGAATTATCTATGCTGACCCAGCCCTGGATGTCGGCTTTCGTATCATCTGCATTTGCTTTTACGATATAATCAGCTCTCCAGCTCATGCCTCCCGTAAGATAGGAAGTAAGGACATCCCGCTTACCTGCCGCAGGCGAATAGACCTGCCAGACTAAAGTGGGTTTTGTAAGCAGGTCAGCCGAATCCGGGAATTCAACTTTCGAGACTTCGGAAATCGTTACGACTTTACCGTCATTCAACCTGAGTACTACCCCGCCGTCGTAACTCAATAGTGTGCCTGTATATGTGTCCCCTTCTTTTTCGCGTACTGTGATTTCCCTGTCCAGGAATTTCTGCAGAAGTTTCTGCCCGCTTACAAGATCGTATTCGTAGTTCTGTTCCAGTACGGCAGTGTCCTTATTCCTTGTGTCCTCAAACATTACTGATGTAGGGTCAATAAGGGCAGCAACATCGGTATACTCGACTGTGTTGACCCCGGAATTGAGCTCAAGCTCCCTTCTTTCCTTTACAAGGGCAAGGTTATTGTTATAAACAGTAACCTCAGTGCCTGAACCTATTGTCGCAGCATCTGCTTTAAGAATAACCAGAGGGTTTGGATATTCGATCTCAGTAACGATGCTTGAACTGGATTTAATCCCGTTAACTGCAGTTTCAGACCTATCTGCCTGATCCCTGTTTTCCGCAAGATCAGGATGCAAGGCAAAACTGGGATACACGAAAGCTGCAAATGCGGTTAAAAAAAAGCTTAATGCCAGAATAAACCAGAGATAACTTTTTTGTCTTTTCATAAGAGAAGAATATGCAACTGTTTTATTTATATTTGACTTTGACTGCAAATATAGTTGAAGTTATCCGCCAGGTTTTTTCCTCGATTTTCTATAGGGCTTCCTGTGTACCATTTTACCAGATTCCTTACTCTGTTCCTGTTTTTTGGAAAATACTGTGACTTGAAATTTTTATTAGAAAATCGGAATAAAAAAAAAAACAGTTATAATAATATACACCAACACATAATTAATAATTTTGAGTGGTTATGGAACATACCTGAAAGCGGGTGAAATTACAGATAACGTGCCAGAAAGCAAATTAAATAACGAAAATAAGCCGGGAAGAAATCAATAGTAAATACATGCTAAAAAAGAATCAGATGCAGAAAAGGACATTAAAAGTAATTGTGGATTCATTTCTATGAACATTATCAGGGTTTTCAGGACTAAAAGCAGGATTAAATTGCCTGGCTTTGTATCAGGTTTCGCTTTGATTTTTCTGCTTGTCTGGGCAGTACTCCCCGCCTCAGCCGCAGAGATAGAAGCAAGCAGGGAAATTTCTGCCGAAACAGTTTATCCAGGCGAGAGTTTTGTGGTAACTGTACATATAAAGGCAGACCACGAGCTTGGAGCCCTGGTACTTGATGAGGATCTCCCTGGCGGGTGGAATGTAAACTGTTCAGAGAATAATGGGACTATATTTCCGGAAATCAACTTTTTTAAAGCATCCACTCTGGAATGGATCTGGATTGAGAACCTCTCAGCCGGAGAAGAAAAGACAGTTATGTATAATGTGACCGTGCCTTTAAATTCCCAGCCTGGTAACTTTTCAATTTCGGGCAGAGTCTCCGCTTACTCCGTTCCTGGTGTTCCCGTAGAAGGGTTTTCAGAAGTAACAATTACTTATCCTCCTTCTGAGGTTGATATCTCTGCAAGTAGCGGAGGCGAAGGAAGTGAAGGAGAAAGTAGCGGAAGCGGAGGAAGTAGAGGAGGAAGTGGAGGCGGAGGAGGTGCAGGCTCTCCGGAATCAACCAGGAATATTGAACTAAAGGAAGTTTCGAGTGAACAGGTTTTCAAAGGTACTCACACATGCTTTACTTTTAAAGGCGAGATAAATGATATAGTTACTGTAGAATTCGACCCAAAAAAGAACTTTGGAAAAATAACTGCCATTGTAGAGATACTGAAAAACACATCTTCAATCGTTAAGGAACCTGCACCGGGAGCAGTTTACAGAAACATAAACATCTGGATCGGAAACAGCGGCTTCTCAAGTCCTGAGAATTTTGAAAACGCCAGAATAAATTTCAGAGTGAGTAAAGCCTGGATTGCCGATCACCAGGTTAGAGAAAATACTGTGAATCTTTACCGATACGATAAGGGCTCATGGAATCTGCTGTCCACATCCCTCAATGGAGAAGATGAAAATTACTTCTATTTTACCGCAGAAACCCCAGGCTTTTCTCCTTTTGCAATCTCAGGGATTGAAGAGAAGATCCAATCGGTTGAAATTTCACCAGCCAGGACAGGAGAAAACCAGACCCTGAGCAAAGAAAATATTTCTGACGATAAGACAAACTCTGACAAGGAAAAACAGGGAGTCACTGCTTCAGATATAGAAAAAAAAGAAAAGAAAAGTTCTCCCGGGCCTGGAGCAATCTTGGTAGTGGCTGAATTACTGATTTTGTATGGGATATTGAAGAAAAAAATAATTCGAAAACTGATGAGGATATGAGAACACAGATCAATAAGGTATGCGAAAAAAGATAAAAAGAACCTGAGACCGTTTATTAAAGGATCAAAAAAGCTATATTAAAAGCATTACTAATATAAAGCAATTCATTTTTAATGCGTGGTTTAATGCGTCATCTGGGGGATAGTATGGAAGAGTCAACGCAAGAGAGTAAAGAAGCTGCAACAATTAGACTCAACGATGAGAAAGGAAATGTCTGGATCACCGAGATGAAGTTCTTGAAGGTAGGACAACCTGCAGAACTGGGGACCCTGAAGAACCTGACGAAACCCTCAAGGCTTTGCGGCTGCAGAGGTGTCTGTCTGGCGGTAATGGATCTTTCTGAAGAGTAATCAACCAGAGATTAGCACGGAATGAAACCTTCTTTTTATAATCTTTCGGTTACCGTAGACGGGAGAGACATTTTATATAACGGCTTAACCGGTGCGATGTTAGAGATCGATCGAGGTAGCTTTGATCAGATAGCGGATGCATTGAAGGATATCCCCCTCGAGAGAGCTAAAGAGTGTAAGTCAGCGCAAGCTTTCATTGATAATATGTTCCTGGTTGCCGATGAACTGAATGAACTGGATTATATAAAAACTATCTATAATCTATCGAGGTTCAATGACTCACCAACTCTTACTATAGCTCCGACTTTAAACTGCAACCTGAACTGCCGGTACTGTTACGAAGAGAAGAGCCCAAAAAGAATGAACGAAAAGACCATAGAAGCGCTCAAGGTGTTCTTTAGAAAAACTCTCGATGAGACAGAGACAAAATCTATCAGTGTGGATTGGTATGGAGGAGAGCCACTTTTAGAGTACAATTCAATAATCGAGCTGTCTAAAAGCTTTCAGAAGGACTGTAACGAAAGGGGGTGTAAGTATCGTTCTTCAATGACCACCAATGGTACCCTCCTGACAAAGGACGTACTGAGCAGCCTCACTACTCACGGTGTTTCAATGATTCAGGTAACACTGGATGGTACAAAAGACGCCCATGACCGTAATCGTCCGTTCAGTAATTCCAATAAATCTTCTTTTGAGGCAATAATAAAGAACCTTGAGGATGCCGTGGGAGAGGTAGTCCTTGCAATAAGGATGAATGCTGACAAGGACAATATGGCACAAATCTTAGATCAACTTAAAGACTTTCAATCCAGAGGCTGGCTCACAGGCAATAGCAAATTTTTTCCCTATATAGCTCCCATCAGGAATATCTCAAAGAATTGCAATCTTCTCCCGTCAAAGTGTCTTACTGTGGACTATTTCGATGTTTTCACATTATTCATTTCCAGACTCAAAGAACTTGGATTAAAGTTACAGAGGTCGGAGATCCATGGATACCCTATGCCAGTAAACTCTAACTGCGGAGCCGTTTCTTTAAACTCTTATGTTGTGAACCCAGACGGACTTCTTTTCAAGTGTGGGCTGACTATAGATAATCCAGCTGAAAAAGTGGGTAGTATCTTTGAGCCTATCTGCCTCTCGAATCCTGCTCTAACTAAGTGGCTATCTTATGACCCATTCCAGAGGGAAGAATGCCTGGATTGCATAGCTTTACCTACCTGTTTGAGTGGCTGCCCCAAAGCCAACATTTCCAATGATAATTCAGCTACTCATGATCATTGCAGTTTTCTAAAAAATAACCTTACCAGGCTTATATCCCTGCATGGCAACGACTGAGTAGAAAATTTCCTCAATTAATTCTATGAGATATGGAAAATGTGGAATAAGTATTATGCCGTTCAAATAAAAGTCATTAAAAAGAAAAGTGCTGTATGTTAATAGAATTTTAATATCAGGCAGAAGTATTAAGTTAGCTTTTTGAATATCCTTTATTTTCTTACGGGTTATCTCTCAGCTTCTCTTTGAGAGTTCTATACAAACTTATTTTGCAGCTTATTCTCAACCGTTCTCTTAGCTTTTTCTTTCAGCTTCTTTTTTCTTACCCGGAATACACGAGATAAAAATTTAAATCCCTTTAATTGACGTTCTGCTCTTCAGAGATATCCACACTTCTCAAGCCAGGTGAGAGATCTTATCCATTCCCCTTTTGGCTCCCTGGAAGTGCCCACAACAAGCCGCTTGATGTCTCCTACTTCTTCGACAATACCGCGAGCTTCTATAAGCTCTCCTGGAAGCGCCTGGCCTGCATAGGTATGGGTATATGAGAGCACATGGTCGATTATATCGTGTTCGACTTTGTAGTAGGCAGGGCTGTCAAAAGCGAAATCGGCATTCTTGACCCTGGCTTCAATTTTCATATTTACGGTATCCTTTCCGCGCAGGAGAGGCTCTTTTATCTGGTCCCATTCCCTCACAAAGAGAAGGTCAAAATAAGTGCCCTCAACCATGCCCCGATTGCCTTTTCTGGACTCATGCAGCATGAATTCGTCAAATGAAATGTCTGGGATTCTCTTCCTGTAGATTCTCTGCCACATCTCCTCATCGATTTCTTCAATGGGTCCTTCCTGCTGCTTTGCAGCGGTTATTGCATCTCTTGCCCTGAACCACATGGGGCCGTATACAACAAAGTCAATGTCCGAGCTATCATTCTGGAGACCTGCAAGCATTGAGCCCGTAACTCCCATGCTTGTCCTGGGAATGCCTGCCAGATCAAGTGTCTTTACAATTGCCCTTACGCGGCGGTCAGAATTAACAAGTTTGGGAATCACGTCGGAAGGACGTAGTACCTGTTTTACCTCGGATTCAGGAACTACATGAACATCCTGCACCCACTCAGGCCTGTGCTCCCTCATGAATTCGAAAGCCGGGCCAAAGTCATATTTTTTGTATCGTAATCCGTTTAACTCCCTCTCCCCGTTTTTATCGGGCACGTAACGGAGTGTAGCCCGGATTCCATCAGTGCGGAAATAGTCAGAAACTGCAAAGAGCCAGTTATCTTTCGTAACAAGGAAATCCCTCAGGCGTGTTTTGAGCATTTTATATCATCCCTGTAGCTTACAAGAGTACCAAAAAGTACCCGGATTTTAAGGAATTCCAACAGCCAGGCTTTATAAGAATTTATAATAAAGGAAATGTATTGTACAATTCATATATAACTATCAGGTTTTTAACAAAACCTTTTAAAAAAGGCTTTAGCGAAAAGTACTGGACCAGATAGTGTGATAAAGTCAGGTAGATAATAAGTCGGAGTAATATACCTGAACTTACAAATATTTAAGGGGAATATACTCAGGAATAAAATAAAACACAAATAAAGTATATTAAAATAGTGCATTGCAAATTAAAAGATTATTAAGATTACAAACAGTGAGTATTACGGACAGTAAATGTAACCAGAAATAAATGTTACAGACCAGAAACGGAATAGACTGCAGGTGCAGAACATCCGAGGTAATGCTTTTGAGAGAGAACCCCAGTGCAGAAGAACTTGAAGCCTGGATTATACAGCTCAGGCGCGAATTTCACAGATACCCCGAACTCAGTTTTGAAGAATATGAAACCCAGAAGCGAATCCTGAAAATACTCGAGGAACTGGGAATAGAAGCCAGAAAAATTGCAGATACAGGCGTACTTGCAAGCATCAGAGGAACTTTACCCGGTCCCTGTATTGCACTTCGATCCGATATAGATGGGTTGCAGGTGCAGGAAGAATTAACTGAAAAGAATAGCGAATACATATCCAGAAATAAGGGAGTAATGCACGCCTGCGGGCATGACGGGCACATGGCAATGCTTTTTGGAGCTGCGAAGCTATTTCAGGAAAAACGGGATTTTCCAGGCGAAGTCCGCCTTATCTTCCAGCCTGCTGAAGAGATCCCTCCTGGAGGTGCTGAAAGGGTAATTGCAGAAGGAGGGCTTGAGGGTGTGGATGCGATTATGGGGATGCACATCTTTACCAATCACGAATCAGGAAGCGTGGGTCTCCGTCCAGGACCTTTCATGGCAAGCACCAATCGATTTGAAGTGATCCTTAGAGGAAAAGGGGGCCATATCTCACTACCTCAAAAATGCATCGATCCGGTTCGAATGTCAGTGGATTTCATAAACAGCCTTTATTCTGCTCTGGAAAAGCAGCTTGAACCGGACAGGTATATCATTGGAGTGGGAAGAATTAGAGGGGGAGCCCAGTTCAATCGAATTCCCGATGCTGTAGAGATCCTTGGAAGTTATCGGACCTTTGACCGGGAGACTACAGATATCATCGACAGGACAATAGAGGAATGCCTGGAAAAAGTGGTAAAAAGGTATGTAAAGCCTGGAGAAGAATTTTCAGGCTTCCCTGACTACAAGCTTGATATACTGCACGGTTATCCTGTCCTTGTCAATGACCCGGTGTTTGCAGACGCGGTAAACTCAAAGCTTCAGGAGAATTTCCCGGAGCTCACAATCTATCCTGAGATCGAAAAAACCTTTGCTGCCGAAGATTTTGCAAGTTACCTGCAGAAAGTTCCAGGAATTTTCCTTTCCCTGGGTACCCGCAATCCGGAAAAAAATATTGTGGAAATCAACCACTCATGCACATTCGATATTGATGAGACGATACTTATTACGGGCACGGAGATATTTTATACTATTTCGCTGGATTTCCTCAATAACCCGGGAAAATATCTCAATCCCGTAACTACTTCAACCCCGAGCCGTTAAGAAAAAGCCTGAAAACCGATAAGTGAGAAATAACGGGACTGCCCTGTTTGCGGAGGAAATAAATGATAATCCAGAGATATGAAGACTCCAGAAAGGAAGAAGTCCGTGAGGTTGTTCTTGAAGTTTTGCAGGAGCATGGTTTTGAACCCGACAGGCTAAAAGATGCTGACCTTAACGACATAAACGGCTATTACTTCGGAAGCGGTGGCATGTTTTTCGTAGGAATCGTCGATGACAAAGTTATAGGTACGGCAGGCGTCCGAAAACTCGATGAAAATTGGTGCGAAATCCGCCGTATCTACCTTAAAAAAGCCTTCCGGAGCAAAGGCAATGGAAAAAAACTCTTCAGGGCTGCTCTCGATTTTGCTGAAAAAAACTGCTCGGCTGTAGTCCTTAAAACCGACTCAACCCTCACGAAAGCAATTGATATGTATCTCAAACACGGCTTCACTTTCCAGAAAGAAGAAACAGGATACCTGTATTTCGAAAAAAAGTTTGATCAAAAACCAAAAATCGTGTGATCAAATTTTTTATGGATTTTATTTGTGAATATTCAGGACGAGTAATTTTTTCACTGAGCGTTAATGCCCCTCCTGATGCATGTCAATCACCACGGATATCTAGCCATTTTTGCTTTTGCCTTTCTCACAGCTTCTGCCAGCCTTTCCATGCTCAGAAAACCATGCTGGCTGAGAACTGCACCGAGATATTCATCATTTTCATTGAACACAGGGTAATGCAATGGATCCATTGTATACCAGCTGACGTTTACTTTTTTCGGATAGCCGGTTCTGTTTATGTTCATTGTTATTGTACCATCAGCAGCGTTGAAGTAATATTCACGTTCAGGCTCACTGGATAGTATTTCTCCGAGTATTTCTTTTACAGCCTGGTTCCTTCTGCCATTCAATCCGGTTTCATAAATCATCCGGTACCAACTCCTGTAGTTTTACGGGCTCAAACAATATCAGCATACTCGAGAGACATGGCAGTTCAATTTCTATTATGTGCATCCTGAGAATGCTTCATTGGTTTTTAGTAATCTGAGGGTAATTAACATACCCTTAAGGAACGTAGTATCCGTTCTTTAGACGAGAGGGTTTCATCTTTCAAAATTTCAAGTTTTTTATATAATTCTCCCAAATGGATTTTTTTCTCTCTTATGATTTCCATTGTTTCGTCATAATGAGGTCCTTCTGTTATATTTTGGGTAGCTAGATCCTCTGTATAGCCTTTAATGTCTTCTTCATCAAGCTCGATCAACGTTTGAATGTTTTTTATCTGACCTTCCAATGCTATTCTATCCATGTCTTCAGTCATGTTTTTATTCCTCTTCTACAGTCCAGGTTTCAATCCCTCTAAGGCCTGATTTTAACTGTTTTATTTTACATTCTTCCAAATCTGAGCAAGTGTTTCACTCCCTCTAAGGCTTGATTTTAACCCGTCTCTTGCTTTTGTTTTTTCACTTTATCCGACTTTGCATTGTTAGCAATTCGAAATATTTCATTTAGTAATTCATCACTCATGCTGCCATCTTCTCTAAGACTCATTTAATTTCACTCACTTCTATAACATATCTGTTACTCTTTTCTTCTTTTCTCACATATCCAATTACTGTTACAGCTTTACCACTTGAAAAATCAATATCGTTATTCAAGGCTAGATAAACACCTTCTTTTGCGGAATATACTTTATAATTTTCAAAAATCGGAACATAAGTAACATTCGTGTATGTTGTAGTTGTTGTTCCTGAAGATGTTGTATATGGAATGAATATAGGCATCATAAAACTAAGCTTAGTACCTTCATCTATATGTTCTTGAATTATGAGAGTTACACTTACTTTTTGGTTTATGTGATTTCCGACATCGTTAGCGTCTATATTGATTGGAGGTTTCGCATCGGCTATTAGTGCCGAAACTGCCATTAGTGCCAAAACTATTATACCAACAACTGCCAAGACTACCATTAATCCCATTATTAGCTCATATGAATCCATTTTTACCTCATTTTTAGTGAAAAACGCTTTCCAACAGAAGTGTTGGAGGCGGTTAGATTTTCTTTTGATTGGTCTTTTCTTGTTGGTCATATTATCACTTCAAAAAAAAGATATGGGGTTAAACCTCACGCACACTGACCTTATACCTCCCATTGGGATAATCCACAGTTTTATAGTAATAATCCTCGCCAATATTAATATTCTATACTGGCTATCCGTGACGAGTAGCCATCCGTATAAATCCGTCACCACAATACAGCGTTATTGCGATATCATCTGTCCTTACTGCAATGAGAAGTCTGGTAGATGGTTAAAGCTGAAAAAATATATAGAAAACAATTCATAGGGGCTTAGAGTTGCCTGTGTGGATACCCAACGAGGTTAACAAATGCCAGAAAGAAAAGCTTTAGGGCAAAACGAAGGAGAAAGAAACTTCTACACCGGGGGATTTGTCAGAACCGGATATAAATTCCGGGGAAAGGTAGAGAAATACATCAAAGGCTACCAGGGCAGGCGTGAAGATGCGTATAAGCCTCTTGTAACTGATTATAAGCTTTCAAAACCCACAAAAGTAAGAAATTTATGGAAGAAGGAGGAAGTTAAGGATGTTTGAAGAACCTGTTATGGATATTTCAAAAATCGACGAAGAAAAGGCAAAAAAGCAAATGAATAAGGAAATAGCTGATTCAATTAAGTGCAGGTTTCGTGGGGCTCATAGATGACGAAGAGTAAAATTAACTTGCTTAAAACCCCTATAAAGCCATTCTCTGCTATATTTTGGGCTGCTGTTATTGTGGTTATGGCTGTTTTCGGGCTGTTATTGAGAAGGAAGAAAGCAGACCTGAGAAAAAAGTAATTTTTGCCTTTCCTTTTTATACAGGATTTTCCTTATTTTTATAAATCGCTTGCTTGCAACTTTGGCGCAAGTTTCTTTCTTAACTACTCCTCTGCTAATAGCTGTTTTTCCATAGCATATTGTTTTTGCAGGTTCTCGATATCTCTATATACTAATTCTAATAGTCTCGGATCTTTTTTCCCTGTATGCGCTTTTTCTGGCTCCCGAGCTGGCCTATCTTCTTTTGCCTGGACTTCTGGCTTGACCTCTTCTGTGTTGGCCTCTGATCTTTTGTAATCCTGGCTTTTGAAATATTATAAAAAATTTAAGTTAACTTTGATCGTCTGAGGGTCTTCCCCTGACGGTTACAAAAAACAAAAAAATAAAAGGGAGAGTTTTTCGTTTTTAAAAAAGCCTGTCGGAAGCTCCTTTCCAATGGGTAAGGTGAAAGTACCTTTCCTTTCTGATCCCATTATAATGAGCTTGTCTGTAGGCCTTAGAGATATTAAGCCATTTCAGGATGCTTTTTCTTAAAGTCTTCTATCATTGTTTTATACTCTGCATAGTATTCGTTTCCTCTTATCAGAGATTCTGCCGCGTCTTCTATTGTGACTTCTGCTAATGCTGTGTTTCCTGCGTTAATATGTTCGAGAGATATGTCTATACGCTTTGCAAAAGCTCCATAAGAGCCCATCATATCAGCATATTTCTGTACTGCTGGTTCCAGGTCATCATCATAATAATAAAATGCGCTCTCATAGCTTGATTTGTTTGATTCCGTGATAATGTATGCTGTAAGAGCTGTTATTTGCGATAGATCTTCTGGATTACTTAGAACAGTTGCAAGTTCGTTTGCAGCACTGGATACATTCTCTGCATCCGAGCTTGTTTTCTGCATCCATTCCTTGCTCTGGTCTGTGTGCTCCTCTGCAGGGCTGCCTGTGTTGTCCGTTGTCTTTTGGGTTGATGATTGACTAGAACATCCAGCAACAAAGATCACAGCAGCAATAAGAAGAAGAATTGCTAAAGTTTTCTGAGTTTTATTCATTGTTCTTCCTTCCTTTAGCAAAAAGAAAGAAGATAAGTAATTAAAAACCTTTTTATTTTTTTAGTAATGCACTTCCTCAAAGAATCCATCAAAGATCTGGCCTGAACTCTAGAGCCTGAAAATAAAGCTGTTTTTTAAAAAGAATGAAAACTATTACTGATAATGTTTTTATCAGTCCTTGATGGACTCAAGCAGAGAGCTCTGCTCAGGAATAGGGCATTAAAATGATATTCCAGACTTGCAGGTCAACCAGGAACCGCACTTCCTCAAGGAGTCCATCAAGGAACACAGAATATGGAGCTCGGCTTCGTGTGTGCAACTCTCAGCGTAGTTTAAAAAGACCGCGTTTAATTCCATCTTCTATAATAGAATTTATTTCAGAAAGACCAAATTCTTTTCCATGATCTGGATATTTCAAAATAAATGCTTGAGCAATTATTAAGGAATTTGGAAGATCTCGATAATATGTTTTAGAGATGAAACTAGTAAGGTCATTAAAAACTAAATCGGATATTTTTTGTGGGACCATCATATACCAAAAGTCAAACACTATAACACCATGATGTTTTCCATGATGTGTATAAACCTGGTATACCTAAATTCCAAGCGAAAAAAAGCGTCTAACAATACTAGCATACATCTTATATTATATAAATTGATGTATTTTCAATACTGCCTGACATCTTCAATCATTTTTCATGAATCTTTTTTCCTTCCCTTCTCAGATCTTCTGTTCTCTTATCCTTCTCTTCGAGTAACACTTGAAGCTCTTCAATCTGAGCTCTCAATTATGGGGATATAAGCTATAATTCTCTCTAAATATTGCCTGTGTGTTTCTCATAGTTTTTTTTCTGTTAACGTATACCTTATCGGCAGGTAAAATATCAAGGTCGAAATATCAAGGCTCTAGCTAACGATTTCTAAAAGTGTGTCTATAGTCTTTGGAATGACTTGTGAACAAAACACATAGGTACGTTTAACCGATAGCGTTTATTTTCGTTGAGTGAACAAAACCACTAAATTTTTCAGGTTCAATTTGTCATTTTTGAAGGATGCCTTAAATTTCAGTTTTCCACAGGAAATGGAGGTTAAAACCAGACATGTATATAAGTACAGTATTACGAATTGTTTAAGATTTCATACTATTTTTGTGAAAATGAAAGTTTATTTTTGACAGGCAATTGCAGGAAGAATTTAGAGGATTTTGTAAAGGTGTGTTTCCTATAGAGCCTGTGGAACTCTTGAAATCTATATTTTCTTCATTCCTAAATAATTTATCGGTTTTACTTATTCTTTCTGATGTTTGATAAGCTTGTATATCCGCGTCATTATAAGAATAAAAAGAAGAATTACTAATATGACCAGTATAAGTTCTGCTGTGCTTATAATCGAGACCCCCATGATTTGTTATTATTATTGATATTATTTTTATTTTTAATATATTATTTGCTATCCTTATTTCCTTACATATGTTCCTTCTTCAGCTAAATAGACCCAAGTTTCAATCCCTCTAAGGTCTGATTTTAACTATTGCTCTGGAGCATGTAAGGAAGCATACCGCCGAAAAATGAAAAAAGAAGACATGGTATAAGTTTTGATAATATGATTCCTAACGGTTTTGTTTTTTTGAATATTCTGCGGCAAGTAATGACAATAAAACAAATATCAATAACCTACTTAGGTTTCAATCCTTGTTTTAATGGATCTTGCTCTCGAATCCTCTGGAAATCTCCGACCCACATATCACGGTCTAGTTTCAATCCTTGTTTTAATGGATCTTGCTCTCGAATCTCATACACAAAATACTTCTTTCCTTTGTATTCTGTAGTTTCAATCCTTGTTTTAATGGATCTTGCTCTCGAATTATACTTTGCGTGCATAGTATGTATTGTACACGGGGGTTTCAATCCTTGTTTTAATGGATCTTGCTCTCGAATAAAGTTTTCAAAGGCAAAAAAACAGGACTGCTACCAAAGTTTCAATCCTTGTTTTAATGGATCTTGCTCTCGAATAGGATCACGATAGCTAACAGCCGCAAGAGTGAACGCTAGTTTCAATCCTTGTTTTAATGGATCTTGCTCTCGAATAGGCATTTGTGGCCTGTCTGCAATGTCAGCCTGGAGTTTCAATCCTTGTTTTAATGGATCTTGCTCTCGAATTTTCTGATTCTATCAACCTGCAATCTGGCAATGACCTGTTTCAATCCTTGTTTTAATGGATCTTGCTCTCGAATTTTTGGCAGCCGGAGGTATGGTGGTATCATGCGTGATATGTTTCAATCCTTGTTTTAATGGATCTTGCTCTCGAATAGTAATTAAAAAGCATAGAGAGAGTCCGTACACAGATGGTTTCAATCCTTGTTTTAATGGATCTTGCTCTCGAATTCTTTGAGAAGGGTTTCTCGATACATACTTTTCGGTTTCAATCCTTGTTTTAATGGATCTTGCTCTCGAATCTTGAATCAAGCCGCGACCAGGTTGCAGATGAATAGTTTCAATCCTTGTTTTAATGGATCTTGCTCTCGAATAGGTATATTTAATACTTTCTATTGTATGATACAATAGAGTTTCAATCCTTGTTTTAATGGATCTTGCTCTCGAATAATCAGTTACACAAGGCATGTAATAGGCGAATCATTGTTTCAATCCTTGTTTTAATGGATCTTGCTCTCGAATTCGTATCGGATATGTATACTTTGAAGGAAAGAATTTGTTTCAATCCTTGTTTTAATGGATCTTGCTCTCGAATTTTTACCCCACCCATGAACATTTTCCCGTAATCGGTTTCAATCCTTGTTTTAATGGATCTTGCTCTCGAATCAGAGTCTATAATTAGCTGTTGAGCTAATTCCTTATGTTTCAATCCTTGTTTTAATGGATCTTGCTCTCGAATTCGCTAGTTTCAATCAAGTTAGAATACCCTTTCAAGTTTCAATCCTTGTTTTAATGGATCTTGCTCTCGAATGCGGGGCTGCCTGTTTCCGCGTATCAAGGATACGAGAGTTTCAATCCTTGTTTTAATGGATCTTGCTCTCGAATAAGGTGAAAACACGCCAGAAGAGACAGTCGAGGAGCTGTTTCAATCCTTGTTTTAATGGATCTTGCTCTCGAATCAACTTTCGCCCTGACATATCGGGCAGCTCTCTGCGTTTCAATCCTTGTTTTAATGGATCTTGCTCTCGAATCAAGATCTCCCTCTTCCAAGTCCATCTCAGTTTGAGAGGTTTCAATCCTTGTTTTAATGGATCTTGCTCTCGAATTCGTTGAAAACATTTAGAAAAAAAGAAAGATGACGTGTTTCAATCCTTGTTTTAATGGATCTTGCTCTCGAATGTAGGATTCCCTCTCGCAGAACATTTTGACAATTCGGTTTCAATCCTTGTTTTAATGGATCTTGCTCTCGAATTATAATCCAGCAGTTTCAGTTAATTGTCAGTACCAGTTTCAATCCTTGTTTTAATGGATCTTGCTCTCGAATAAGGCGAGTCAGGAGATATTACCTATTCACTGACTCGTTTCAATCCTTGTTTTAATGGATCTTGCTCTCGAATAAGTTAATATAATAATGAGTGCAACTGTTCTTGATTATACGTTTCAATCCTTGTTTTAATGGATCTTGCTCTCGAATTTATATAGAGCCTTTTTTCAGGTCTTATATTAATTGTTTCAATCCTTGTTTTAATGGATCTTGCTCTCGAATTTCAACCCATAGCTTACTCAACATAAGCCCGTTTTTGTTTCAATCCTTGTTTTAATGGATCTTGCTCTCGAATAATTCCGGCACATTGAACTTATCCCAATACTCCTTTCTAGTTTCAATCCTTGTTTTAATGGATCTTGCTCTCGAATCCTGCAGTGGAGAGAGAAAGACGGCAAACTAGTGAGTTTCAATCCTTGTTTTAATGGATCTTGCTCTCGAATCCGTTAATTGACCAGTTAGTAAACCCTATTAGGTTTCAATCCTTGTTTTAATGGATCTTGCTCTCGAATGGGTTTTCAATAGCTATTCTAGGGATAGGAGCAGGTTTCAATCCTTGTTTTAATGGATCTTGCTCTCGAATTTCACCTCCTTTTCCAGTTTTTTAGGGTTTTCAGAGGTTTCAATCCTTGTTTTAATGGATCTTGCTCTCGAATTGGTATGTAGTCATGTTCTGTCCTCAGTGTCTATAGAGTTTCAATCCTTGTTTTAATGGATCTTGCTCTCGAATCAACGTTTCCGATGATTGGTTTATGACAGGAACCAGTTTCAATCCTTGTTTTAATGGATCTTGCTCTCGAATAATCTGATCCACGATTGAATTATCAGGCCATGAGAAAGGTTTCAATCCTTGTTTTAATGGATCTTGCTCTCGAATGAAATGTAGAGAGTTGTTTCCTGACGAAGTTAGAATGTTTCAATCCTTGTTTTAATGGATCTTGCTCTCGAATAATTCAGGGCTGATAATGCCCTCCAAAATTGTTACTGAGTTTCAATCCTTGTTTTAATGGATCTTGCTCTCGAATCTCTCCACAGGAGAGCATAAGGGGCAGGTAATTAAGGGTTTCAATCCTTGTTTTAATGGATCTTGCTCTCGAATAGGACTAAGGAGTTTTTGCCCTGGTGAGCTTCTCCTGTTTCAATCCTTGTTTTAATGGATCTTGCTCTCGAATTTGTCCGAACAATTAGCATAAATTGCACACTGGAGTTGATCTTGCTCTCGAATAGGACTAAGGAGTTTTTGCCCTGGTGAGCTTCTCCTGTTTCAATCCTTGTTTTAATGGATCTTGCTCTCGAATCTCTTTCTTCCATGCTTTCTTATGTCACTTCTAAATTGTTTCAATCCTTGTTTTAATGGATCTTGCTCTCGAATTATGTAAGAAATTAGATGAGTTTATAGAAGGCAAAAAGTTTCAATCCTTGTTTTAATGGATCTTGCTCTCGAATGGAGTGTTACCACCGAGCGAAGAGGGATCAACATAAGTTTCAATCCTTGTTTTAATGGATCTTGCTCTCGAATAACCCATTCCGGTAAGCCTGAAAAAGAGCAAATGACGTTTCAATCCTTGTTTTAATGGATCTTGCTCTCGAATAGATCTTGAAAAATTCATCTGAGCAGGAATGATTTTGTTTCAATCCTTGTTTTAATGGATCTTGCTCTCGAATCTCAAGCACCCTGACATAATAAACCAGATTGCCAGAAGTTTCAATCCTTGTTTTAATGGATCTTGCTCTCGAATATCATGGACCGGGATTAATAGCGCTATTGACCGAAGTTTCAATCCTTGTTTTAATGGATCTTGCTCTCGAATCCCCATACTCTAATAATAGCTTCTGAATCACCTGAGTTTCAATCCTTGTTTTAATGGATCTTGCTCTCGAATAGGACTTCGGGAGATATCGCAGACCAGAGAAACAGGTTTCAATCCTTGTTTTAATGGATCTTGCTCTCGAATCTTGCAATCGGCAGGATAATTGATGAGCCGAAGTGGGGTTTCAATCCTTGTTTTAATGGATCTTGCTCTCGAATAATTGAATCTCAGCTTGTTGACCCTCTGAGACAAGTGTTTCAATCCTTGTTTTAATGGATCTTGCTCTCGAATCTGCTAATCAAGAATATTATCCGCCTTTCGAAGTTGGTTTCAATCCTTGTTTTAATGGATCTTGCTCTCGAATCATCTGATGGATTATATCTATCGCATGATCCATACGTTTCAATCCTTGTTTTAATGGATCTTGCTCTCGAATCCATTTTTACGACAGCCTCACGAGAAATGAACGTGGTTTCAATCCTTGTTTTAATGGATCTTGCTCTCGAATTATAATGTGACATATATACTATTCTATGTCAGTTCGTTTCAATCCTTGTTTTAATGGATCTTGCTCTCGAATAAATGAGCGATACCACCTCTAAAAGCCTGGATAATAGTTTCAATCCTTGTTTTAATGGATCTTGCTCTCGAATCTGTAGGGATAGGCACAAGCCCGAAACTAATTTGGTTTCAATCCTTGTTTTAATGGATCTTGCTCTCGAATCCGAAAAGCCACACCACCAGGACCGCGAAGGCCAGTTTCAATCCTTGTTTTAATGGATCTTGCTCTCGAATGTATTGAGAAAATGCTTTGTGGTGGACCATGACGGTTTCAATCCTTGTTTTAATGGATCTTGCTCTCGAATTTAAAAATCCTTCTTTTTTCTGGACACTATTACAGGTTTCAATCCTTGTTTTAATGGATCTTGCTCTCGAATCTGATAGTGATTATCTTACTTTACAGTATCAAAATGTTTCAATCCTTGTTTTAATGGATCTTGCTCTCGAATATGAGCTCGGTTGAAAGGGAGATGTACCCGGAGAAGTTTCAATCCTTGTTTTAATGGATCTTGCTCTCGAATAAACACTTAAAACTAGTACACAAGATTATACTATCTTGTTTCAATCCTTGTTTTAATGGATCTTGCTCTCGAATAACGAAATTGCCGAATATTACTCAAAACACGGTATGTTTCAATCCTTGTTTTAATGGATCTTGCTCTCGAATCCTGATTTTTGATTCCGTGTTTCTCGATAAATCTCTGTTTCAATCCTTGTTTTAATGGATCTTGCTCTCGAATATAAGGGCAATGAAACGAGAAAAAAGTCAAAATAAAGTTTCAATCCTTGTTTTAATGGATCTTGCTCTCGAATCTTACAAATATTCCGACATCTCAGCCTCTAGTTTTAAGTTTCAATCCTTGTTTTAATGGATCTTGCTCTCGAATAGGTCAAGACAGCGCAGTCGCGGACATTGCAGCGGTGTTTCAATCCTTGTTTTAATGGATCTTGCTCTCGAATCCATTAAGCAAACATTCCCCGGCGAGGAGGGCATTCAGTTTCAATCCTTGTTTTAATGGATCTTGCTCTCGAATGGATGATGATGATGATAAGAGATAGCGGCTGGCTTCGTTTCAATCCTTGTTTTAATGGATCTTGCTCTCGAATGTTTATCATGCATCAGCTTCAATCTTTGATACAGAGTTTCAATCCTTGTTTTAATGGATCTTGCTCTCGAATTTTTTACTTCCTTTCCTATAGTCTTGTCAGGGAACCTGTTTCAATCCTTGTTTTAATGGATCTTGCTCTCGAATAAATTTACAATCCTTACATTCCATATTTTATCCTCCGTTTCAATCCTTGTTTTAATGGATCTTGCTCTCGAATAGGGCAAAATTTTCCGTTATTTGGCTAGAAAAAGCCTGAGATTAGCCCTATATTAAAACTAAATTTCTTGTTGGGATATTATCAAACCCTTTATAAATACAAGAAAAACCTCTTCATACGCAGATATTACGGTAACAGCAATCTACGCACTTTCTAGAAGATCTAGAGGTCTTTGGATATAAGCCTTTTTGAATTATATCAAGGATTTCCTGTATAATCTTTTCGGCTTTTTTGAAATCAGAGGTTGTGATTTCTATTTCTTTGACAAGGCTGTTGCTGCGTGTAAAACAAATATATGCGCGATTAACTTCAATATTGTAGTTTTCCCGGATCAGAAGCGCCTGCAAGACGAGTTGAAACTTATAGGTTTTAAAGACCTTCTCTTTGTATTCGGCAAATTTGTATTCAAGGGGAGCGGCGGTTCCGTCTTCCAGAAACAGGACTTCATCAACAATTCCTTTTATATGGCGTTTTTTTGAGGCAATAAAAACATTGCTTTCTTTCCTGATGCAATCCAGACTTCTCCGGAGGTAGTCCCTGTTTGTAAGCTTTCTGGTCTCATGAACTTCGCGACCTTTCAAGACTTTAAACCTTTTTTCTTCGTGCTGCGGAATATCAAGACAGTACATATAATAAATGAAACGAGAACAAAACAAATACTCAAGCACGTCTGAAATTCTGATTATTGTTCCGAAATCCGTTTCAGCATATATACTGTCATCGCCTCCGATGTCGCTTTCAACATCTATTTGAGTGCCTGCTCTCAGACCATCCTCAACTATTATGGGCTCAGATTTTGTCATATCTTCCCTCTGGAAAACTTAGAGAAATTCGGAAAAATTCAGAAAAACTTGGTTATCACTTCGTCGCTGACAAGATCCTTATCGAAAGCCTGGCCGATAAGCAGGACTTTTTTAAATGACTGCTCATCCATAGGAAATACGTACACAGAATCTTTTTCCGTATCAATCAATTCTTCACACTCAAGCCCCAGAGACTCTCTATCATTTGTATTCAGGTCTCCCAAAAACACGCTTTTCTGAACCCTGTAAAGCCCATAGTTCTTACAGCGGTCGCTGACCTTCTGGCGAGTCCTGTTATCCGTAATATCATATATCACCCAGACAAGCAAACCCAATCCCCTCTGTATTATTTCCAGATCTCATATTATAATATTTTAGGATCTCATCGTGTGACTTATTGTTTTACTGTTCTATTTTCCAATCAGGCTGTTCGCAATCCTGTGGCAGTCGAACTGGATCGTGTTTCCGATTTTTATGTTCCTGCCCCCGTAACTTATTTCTTTCTCGAAGGTTTCATTGACAGCCTGGATCAGGACAGCTTTTCCTTCTTTATTAAGGGTTAACCCATTTGGAATCGTATCGAAAAAGCTGTCCATCACCTGTTTCTTTGAAAAAAGGTTGAAAACAGTCCTATCGATATGAATGCGGTACATTTCGATCAGGTCAAACACAAAAGATTTCTTGTTATAGTCGTCCGTGTGGTTGAAACCAACATAAGGGTCAAGCCCAGCGATAATACACGCCTTTTCCACCTTCGAATATAAAACCCCATACCCATAATTCAAAAGGCAGTTAAATTCGTCCTTTGCAGGGTTCCGGCTTCTGCCATTGAATTTCCATTTATCGGGCAGAAGGAAGCTCAAGGCCCCAAAATAATTTCTGGAAGCCATGCCCTCAAGCCCCATAATTTTCCCGCGCATCTCGTCAAGAGTTCCCTCAAGCGCTTCAAGCTGGGCTTTTGTCTCGATCATTGAAGCAATATAATCATCGAGTTCATCTTTCTGCTCAGGTCTGTTCTTTTTAAGGTCTTTCAGGAAAAGGATCTGGTTCTCGACTTTCTGCTCAACCCACCCTTTTGCCAGCCTGAACCCTTCCGATCCTTCCGAAATCTCAAGCTGCCTTCTTCTTATATAGGTCGTGCTTCCCAGCTTTGAATGCCAAACCCGTCCGTAAGGGTCCCCGAAATTGTCCAGAAAAACGATATCGATATTATTTTCCACCGCAAATTTGATTGCGTCGGTGGTAATGGTTGCAGAAGTTGTAATGAGGATGCTGTCCACTTTCTTTTCCGAGACTTCGAAGATTTTGTCTTCGTTTTTGACAAGGAAACAGTTATTCTGCTTTTTCAGGAAAGAGCCGTGAGAATTGATTACAAGCTGCATGATATAACCCCTCCTTATATTTTTTTAATTGAACCATATCCCCTGGAAACAGATTTTCCAATTCCAATGTAATTAGGGAGACTAAAGTTAGATTTGAATTCGCCCCTAAAGCCAACCATTACTTTGCCCTTAAAATTTAATCTCATTGGCTTGACATTCAGCTTAACTCTAATTTCATCCTCAACCCTAAAGTTAAGATATTTTGCCATTGAAAGCAAATTTCCAATTAGAATCTTTGTTAATAAATCGTCTTTTTCAATTTCATCTGCAGCGTTGTACTTTGTTATGTTTTCCTGATTTAAAGCGAGCCAAGGAGTTTTAAAAACATACTGACTGATCTTATCAGTAGTGCCAAAGATAGTAGATTCAGTAATTATCTCTGCTCTATCGAGACAAAATCGAGTACCTTCAATATTTAGTTCTTCCTCACAAATACCGATATCCAAAATAAGATTTGAACCTTCATCTAATCCGAGAAGCGTGGGTATACCATCAATCACTTTATACTGGACTAAGGGATACCTGTAAATGTTCATATCTTCTCTATGATTATGCATAAGCTCTTCAGAGGAATATTTTTTTGCGAAGAAACCTCTCAGCTTTGAACCATCACGCATACGCAGACGGACATCTGGATACTGTAGACAAGTGTAGTTTATATACAAAAAACAAGTCTCCATATCATAATATTTCAATAGATTTGGCTTCTGAAACTATACCTATACTAGGTGAATAAAGTACTCTAGTACCAGACTTGAGTGGAAGATATTCGGTATCGAATCCACTTATCTTAAGAAGATCATCAGATATTGACAAGTAAGTGCTTTCATATATAGAGATTTTATATTGATTCAGACGGCGAAATAAATTCTTAACTTTAAAATTATACTCCCATTTATTTTTAGTTAATAATTTATCTCTTTTAAGTTCAGAGATTTCTTTAATAATTTGAGAACATTCAGCATCTGCTTCAATAACAATATCTCTTTTGAAAGCATACTCATTCTTGATCAGTTCAAAAGAGTCTCTTAGTTTTTTAAAGTCAATATTTTTGATATGTTCAAGGATTTCAATCGACTTATCTTGACTAACTTTCTGGGTAATTTTTTCCGCATAAGCTTCATTAAGAGAAAAAATATCTTTTTCTTGGACAATCTCTTTGCCTTCAAGAATATTTCTAGTAATATCGGTAATAAACGCTGGATATATATAATTATGGAAATAACGGCCTTTTTCATCATCCTTTAGTCTATAGATATGAACTTCACTGGAGTCCTCACCCACTCCATTTCTATTTGCTCTCCCTGCCGTTTGATTTATCGAACTTAAAGGAGAGAAATCTCTATAAACAACATCCAGATCAATATCAACACCTGCTTCTATCAGCTGTGTTGAGACAACTACAAATTTTTTATTAGGATTTTTCTTGCGACAATTCTTAATTAAATTGATTTTATCAAGTCTTGCTTTTGGATATATCTCAGTTGACAGATATAGGCAACTTCGAGAGGTATTTTTTTGAAGGAATTCAAATATTTCCTTTGATGATTTAATCGTATTGAGCACAATCAAGAAACTTTTATCTTTTCGGCATTCGATATCTTTTATTAGTATATTTTTAAAATCACTAACTGATACGTCCTCTTTAATATGATTACAAATCCTGATCCGATTGAGGCTCTCAAAATAAATTTTCCTTCTAGGTACCAGTTCATGCGTTCCAATTAGCAAAGGCATTGTTGCAGTCACAAAAATAAACTTAACATTATATTTCTTTGCTAGTAATTCAAAAAAGGCACGAATTATTGAGTAGTACTTTTCATCCACTGCCTGAATCTCGTCAAGGATTATTATTGAATTTACGATTCGATTAAAACGGTGTGCGATGGAATTATCTCCGACCTTGAATATAGTATTAAACAACTGCACAAAAGTAGTAGTTATAATTTTGCTTTGCCAGTTATCGTAACAAAATCTAGCGTCATAATCTTTATACTCTTTTTCATCTGATTCATATTTTATTTCCGAAAGAGAATGGTGTTTTAATATCTCCGTATCCTTCGGTTCTTCATCGGTTTTTTGGTTGAACTTGATAATATTTATTAACTCATTGTAGTTTTGATCAATTATACTCATATAAGGAAGAGAATATATAACTCTTGATTGCTCCCCATAGAGGTTTTTAAGTTTCTCAGCAAAATAAAGAGCAGAGTAATAAGCAAGGAATGTTTTTCCAGAACCGGTTGGAACATTGATCGAAAAAAATGATTCAGAACTCAAATCAATTCTATCAAGCTCTTCTTTCATTTCCCTGAATATCTCATCCCTTATCTTGAATATTTGAGAGTCTGCAATGGCTGGGTTTTCAAACAGTAGGTTAGAACGTATATGGTCTTTATATTTTTCAACGAACCAGCAAGGTTTTTGATTCGGTATCGTCGGTAATTCAGATATCAGTTGCATTTTATCCGCAGTAAGTAAGAGAGAATAAAAATAATTAAAATCTAAAGTGTCTTCTACAGAAAAGTTGTTTAACTGCCAAACTTTACGAAAACGTTTTTTAATTAACTTTAGATTACTTTCATTGACAAACTCAAAAAATTCATTCAAATTTAAACAGTAAATATTCTCAAGTTCCTTCTGGCTAAATTTTTGAATATCTTGTATTTGTTCCTCGATGACGCTATAATCATCTGTTAAGTCAAATTCATCACGGGCATCTTTTACACTTCCATGATGTCTTTTTATAATCAAATAGCCAAACAAGTTGTACTCTTCTGGAAGCCACCAGTAAGCAAAAAGAGCAGACAAAAGAGCGTGATTTTTATTTGGTCCAAAAACTTTATCCTTTTTCCCAAAATCACCCTTTTCTTTTGCCTCTTGGAAGTCAAGATACTCTTGAAAAAAAGAAGTTGCTTTTCCAAAGTCATGAGCCATACAGATTTTGTTGACAATATCTCTCTTTTCACTATCATCATTCTGGGAATCGTAAATATAAGTTGCTATAGAAGTGACTTCTTCCAAATGGTCTTTTAACGATTGATGAAAATGTGACCTCAAGATAAAACCATTATTCAAAGAAGAAAACGATGTTCTCATCAACTTTATACACATCCCTTTTTAGATTACCCATCAAACTACAGGCTTTCTCTTTTTTACAAGTATGATCCTCTCTGAAAGCAAACAAAATCTTCTCGTAACTTATATACTCCCTCTTTTCATTATTAGATACAGGAATATTATCTGTAAATAGATGATAATCAGAGTGCTGAAGATCTATAAAACGAGAGGGAACGAGGCTATCAATACTATTCGACTTTGTCAGTAATTCGGCATCAACTCTGTTCTCATAATCTAATTTTGCAATATATTCACTTACACCCAGATATGGAGTGAAAATAGGTCTCTGGTTCTGCAACCTCTCCTCGAGTTCATCAAGCTTTTGAGGAAGCCATGAGACAAAAATTCTGTAATCAGGATCTCTCAAGAATTCTGCATTCACAGGAAAATTGAATAAACCTTTTTCAGCTTTCATACTTACTAACTTTAAAACTTGCATATCCTTGCGAACAGGAGAAAGCACTTGAATACCGATTTTTAGGTTCAAAGTATTTCTATAAAGTTCATTCTTATCAATACCCATAACCGCCCCAATAAGACCCTTTACAGCTGGGGGATGGATACACAAAAAAGTAAGAGCTGATGTAGTGGTATATGGTTTTCGAAATTTAGCATATCCACTTTTTGCCCTAAAAACCAAGCAATCCATTGAAGAACGCTCCTCTCATTAAAATTCAATAACCTTAAAATCGTCTGAGAGGTTTTCCACTTTTACACTCCCATGTTTATAGATGCGTATTGTCTCTATTGATTCCTTTTTATTTTTATAGTAAGTGCAAAGCTTTCTAAGATCAATAGTTGCCTGAGAAATATCTCGTAATTCCTCAACATCAGAATCGAAATTAATGTCGATGTAATTGAGTTCACCATCGATCCTATGTTCCTTATATACAACTTCAGCCAATAATCTAGGCATCTGATTTTTGGAAGTACTTCTATAATTGATAAGCCCATTAATTAGAGCCTTTGAAAATTCGTCAAGATCCTTTTCACTGACTTCAATGCCCTGTCTTTTAGCTGTATTATCATTATAAACAGCATAAGTTTTGAAAAGGGCATAAGGGGAAATATACTTGGACCAGATTGTGGACTGGTTTTTTCCTTCTCCACCTGCATAAGCAGAATTTCCTTGCATAAACTTTATTTCTGCTTGATTTACAGATTTGCTCCACATTACCTGTAAGGGACCTGTAATATCATACTTGGGTTTTGTAATCACCGCGCCAAATAATCTTACATCAATATACTCTTTCAAGAGATGAAGGGGGAGTTCAGCCTCTTTTACTTTGGCTTTTTCCATAACTTCTTTGATTAAACTGGTACACGACATCACTTTGCCATCCTTGTCTTTTTTAGTTCTAACAAGAACATTATGACCCATTGATTGCCATTCATCTCTAACGAAGCGTTTTATTCTAACATCAGAAACCTCAAGTTGGCCTGTAACTTCATCATGCCTTGGTTTGTTGTCGTTCAGCATATCTCCATTAGGATTTGCCATCGTACTGTCCCAAATTAGTAAGTATTCTCTTGTATTAGCCATTTACTGATCCTCTCCATCATTACTGTTATTATCCTTTGATTTTCCAATCCACTGCTGCATTCCCCAAAAGAAAATATACTTAGCTTCGTCGCTTGATAATTTTTCGTCTCCCGCTCCAATGAGTTCTTTGGAGGCAGAGATGAGATCTTTTAAATATCCTTTGTTTTGTACTCCATACTTATACATAAGCTCAGAGCATTGATTTGAAAAATAAATAAAAGTTTTGAAATCATATTTCCTTCCAAAGAAAAAGTTCTTTTCAAGATATGATTCATTACTTTGTTTGTCTTCTCCACCCTTGTAATTTTTAGATTCTTGTATCATTTTTCCATAAAGTCGACCCAGCAAAAACCATGCTTTTTTAATATTACTATCAAAAAAAGTTTTGTTAATATTGAAAAAATCCTCAATATTTTCGTATTTTGCCATATTATAACCTCTGTCACATTGTTCAACAAAATTCCAATTTTTTTCAAGACAACCGCAGTCTACAAGGAAATTATATACTCGATGGAGCATGAACATGCTTTCGTAACCTTGAAAGTAGTCATGCTTGTACTTGCTCATTGCATGAGAAAAAAATAAATTTCTGTTTATCTTGCTTCCATGAAAAATACTTTTCAAAAAATTCTTAGCCTCATTTGTGTTGAAAATCTCACTTGATTTCGAAGAATCTCCAAGTAAATAAGCTATTACCTGCCAAAGAGCTAAATTTTCTCCTGATTTTGTCTTATATTTACGTTCAAGCTCTGAAATTTTTGTAAATCGAGAAGGAATTACGTTTTTTATATCATAGGTAATTTTCCACTCAGACTTTTGCTTTGGTGCAGAAAAGAATAAGATATCAACTTCAGTATCGCAATTGCCAATTTCGTCCATTACGTCAGCTTCGCTTTCGCGAAGATTCTCTAGAAGGTTCCTGCCTTTGATATCACCAATATTAGAGAATTCAAAAATCGCTTTAATTTTCTCATTATATATTTGAGGGAGAAATAAAATTTCACTTCCTCCCCACCATGTTTTGAGAAAATCATTTACATGTTTTCTTCCATAAAGTATATTGAAAATGCACTCTTTACAAACCCCATATGACAGGCCATCTGTGTTTGAAAAAATGTTTTTATCATTTGTGTAGCATTTATAAATAATACTATCGTAGAGAGTGTCCACGTACTGATTACACATATGACAGTTGCCAGGTAAAGTAACTTTTTTTAACCCGTTTTTTTCAATTTCAGATAAAAACTTGTTTTTTGCAATGTCTATTGGTTTATTACCATTATTTTTAAAAAGCACTACAAAATTTATTCCATCATATTCTTTTATTTTTGAATAAAGTAATGATTTAACTTCCTCGAACTTATTCAATGGAACATCAATAAATTCCAAAGAGGATTTAATTTTATTATCATTTAAAGAATCCTTCTTTACAAGTGCTCCAACAAACCAAGGTCCCTGTTGAAATAACAGCCCATCTTTGAAAACTTCCTTTTCAAAACCTCTGCTATCAATATTAACAGACGAGTCAGAGATATCTACATCGAGAATTAATTGATAGTCATCAGATTCCTCTTTTTGCCATAAGTCAACCAGATCTATTTCTCCCTCAATACCTCGGACAGTCTTCCCGATATTACAGATAGCTTCAATCATCTTTATTCCCACATCAACTCTTTTACATAAACTTCATTAGTGATTTTATTTACACTCAAATTCCTCAGTCAACTACGTCAATTTTGATTGCAGAATTACACATTTTTAAAATAATCTAAAAGACTATTATACTTAATAATTTATAACTGTTTCTCTAATTAGTTCCTCAATTTGTGAACCTTAATACTTCATTGTTAATATTCTATATATACATTTCTAAATTCTATTTCACTGATAAATATATTAAGCTAACTGCAAATGCAGATTCCATATAGTAAAACATTTAACCCACCCCCACAATAATAAGCACTTAATGTCAAAGCTTACACTTATCTCCACAATCTATTCCCTTGAGCCTGTTATCATCTGCGTGACAAGGCTATCCCCTTCAAAAATTATATTGCTGTCAGAGGAAGGGGCACCTGATAAGAAGGTGCAGTCTGAGGAAATGATTGAAAAAACGTTTAAAAACGCACTTGTGGTTGAGAAAAAGTATACGTCTGTTTATGATACCGTGCGCGTGGCAAAAGATGTTGCTGAGCTGATTGAGCAGGAACATGCAAAGGGCAACCAGGTAATTGTCAACGTGTCGGGCGGGCGGAAACCGCAGGCTTTTGGGGCGCTTTTCGGGGCATATGCAAGGAATGATATGGTGCAGAGAGTTGTGTATGTGACCGAAGAGGATAGTTTTATGATTGATTTTCCAGTACTGAGTTTCAATCTCTCGGAAACAAAGAAACTGATACTCGAAGAGATCCAGAAAGGAGTATCCTCGGTTCCCCAGATAGCCGCAACTGCCGGGATCTCGAAAGGCATGACTTACAACCACCTTCGGGAACTCAAAGCAATGGGCTACATAGCAGATGGAGAAAGCGGGTACATTATAACCGATGCCGGAAGGATCGCTTCGATTTGATTTAGAAACATTTTGATTTAGAAGCATTCCACTCCCTCTGCCCACTTTCCAGGGTCTAAATCCATCTATTACTCCGGATAATCACAGGAACTACTTTCTTTTTTCTCAAGAGCTTGCAGATATTCCAGGACAGCAAGGACATAGGTAGAATGAGACCAGGCAAGCGGGAGGACGGAAAGAGGATTGCCTCTGTCGTCGATCTGTTCCGAGAAAAGGCCTGCGGGATGGGCGTGAGCTGCGCACCAGTCAAGGAGTTCGAGAGCCCGGTCAAGGTTGCCGACTGCGGAATGCCACTGGGACAGCCAGAGCGTGCAGATAATCCAGCTGTTCATATAGCCAAAGTAGGTGTCGTGAAGATACCTGGCAATCCCGCCTGAGGGGCGCTTAAGCTCCCGTTCGATCGCCTCCATAGTCTGGGCTACCCTGATATCGTCGGGAGGAAGAATTCCGAGGTACCAGACGGCAAAGACCGAAGAATCAAGAGTGGCATCGTTAAGCCCGCGGCGGAAGCGCCTCAGCCTCTCATCATAAAGTTTCTCCAGAATAGACTTTCGGATGCGCTCGGCAGCCTCCTTCCAGATATTTGCATTGTCATAATCCCCAAGCGAGCGGGAGAGTTCGTAGGCTCCGTTAAGGCCGGCGTAGACCGTACATGCGCTGTAGGTATGCACGCCTTTTCGTTCCTCCCAGAGGTCGAAGCTCGAAATCGGAAGGTCTGTTTCCCTGTCAATTGCCTTTACGAGATAATTAGCTGTGGGGAGTACAAGCCTTCTGTAGTACCTGCCTGTTGTCCAGACACTCTTTTCAATCTCCCAGTTATTATAGAGGGCATAAAGAGGAAGCCCTGTCTCGTCGATCTGGATCATAGGCACAGGATGCCAGGTGCTCCCGAAGTCTCCGGCAGGCGTGTATTTGTGAAGGAAGTTGCCTCTGGGTGTAATAGTTTTTGCGAAAAACTCAAACGTCTCAGCAGTCAGGTGATGGTACCGTGCCCGATCAAGTGCAAGGCAGACCCATGCTGCATCCCTGGGCCAGCAGTAGCTGTAAAGGTCTGCTCCGAACTGTTTTATATCCGAATCACAGGATGCAATTATAGAGCCATTAATGTCCATATGGGCGACAACTGCAAGCAGGCTTCTGTAAAAGCACTTTGAGACACGCTGAGGCAATTGAGACATCCTGGCAGATTCCGGAAGGACTGATACCTGCTCAGTAAATGAATTCCAGAAATTGAAGTTGTGATGGAAAAGGGCTTTTCTTCCGGCTTCCTTTACCCGTTTATGGATTTGAAGCACGCTGCAGTATTTCTTTCCAAGCACTATCCAGTAGTGCAGCCTTGTCGATTCCCCTGGTTTCAACTCGGGAAGAGTCCAGCCAAGAGTGGAGTCCACTGAGCCATGCGCTACAGGATTTCCGCTCAGGGAAGCATCACTTTCCATATCTCTCCATGTGCCTTCAAGCCCTTTCCACTCTGCAGTTCCAACCGCGTACTGGTCAAATGGAGGGTCACTCGCGTGCAGGAAATAGCGGTCGCGTTTATAATGGATAAGCGTATTTTTATCAATTACAGCAGTTTCTCCGATTTTGGTCTCAAGAATCCTGTAGTTCTGGTTTGAGAAAAAACGCAGGTGCTTGACTAAATTTGAAGTATTCCTTACCTCAAAAGTCCTGTAGAAAATGTTTACCGAAGGGTGGACAGCTTCCCAGACTGTAATTTTCAGCCCTAATTCAGGATTTTCGAATACTGTTTCCCCTATATTTGAGATAATTCCCCTGCAAACCTCAGGAACTTCCTCACTGCCTTTCTCAATATCGGTTTCCCCTTCTACGACTTCCTTGTTTTTTCCAGAGATTTCAATAATACGCTCACAGAAATCTTCCTTAAACTCGGACTTATACCTCTGACGAATCTTCCAGTTTTCAAGCCAGCTACAATGAAAAGAGTCAAGGTCGCATATGCCAGCCTTTATCCTGTTCCCATGGTTCTCAAGCCCCACATACGGGAAATAAATATCCCTTATCGTCCCCTTTTCGTCCTCACAAATCAGGATTCTCCCATTTCCGAAAATTAACGGCCTAATTCAGGATACCTCCTACTATCCTTTAAATTTTTGACCCTCAATTAATAGCCTGTCAAAGCATTTAAGCTTCAACAGAAATTCAAAAATAAATGACTCCAAAGTTGAATCATTTTTTAAATATAATCTTTCACGAGAGATGAATGTATTACCACAAATAGTTTAGTATAAGGAATTCCAGTGGGAACTGAATTTTATCCCTGTCAGATTTATCAAAATGTTAGCTAGAAATAATTTTAACTGTCGAGTTAATATTTAGAATTATTATCAGCTCAATTGAACCCAAGGGGAGATATGCATTTTATATAACATTTTTTTAAAATGAAATTAGATTTTCCCGCAAAATCAATTTAATTTCTTATTAAGAATATATACAAATTTAATAAGAAAGTTTATATTTTATTGCGTTATCTTACTAGATGGCTTATAAAAACGAATATTAAAAGACTCACATACATAGAATGCGTGTTTATAATGTCTTACGTGAAAAAAGCATGCCCCGTTTGTGGGAAAGAATTCTTTGTCCTTAGAAAAGCTGAGGAAAAGGCAACTTATTGTACTATGGCGTGCCTGACAAGAGCTCAGGATATTGAGTCCAGAGGTATAACCTTCCCGGGTTTGGTCGATCATTTGTAAAAGAGATTAAAAATATGGAGAACACCCTGCAAAGGGGGATGTTTTCCAAGCTTTTTATTTTCCAGGGTTTATTTATTTTCCAGCCAGTTTTTTTGCTGTCTGGGCTACAAGCTTGCCCTGATAGCGAGCCATCGCAAGCTCATTTTCTGAAGGCTGGCGGGTGTTATTCTCTCCTGCAATCGTTGTAACTCCGTATGGGCTGCCGCCTGTAATTTCATCCATTCTCATCTGCCGGGTTTCAGAATAAGGAAGCCCGACAATGACCATTCCTAGATGGAAAAGGGTTACATAAGTAGTGAGGAGTGTGGATTCCTGACCTCCATGCTGCGTCTGACTGGAAGTAAAGGCGCTCCCTACCTTTCCAACAAAAGCATTTTTGGCCCATAACCCTCCAAGGCCGTCAAAAACCGTACGCATCTGAGCAGACATATTCCCATAACGTGTTGGCGCCCCAAAAATAATGGCATCTGCACCTGCAAGTACGTCTTCGTACATGCTTCTGGTCAGTACAGGAATATGGGCAAAGAGATTTTTTGTTTCAATTGCCCCCATCTTTTCCAGAACCTCATAAGGTAGAGTTTCAGGCACCTGATAAATCTCTACTTCGGCTCCTTCAACCTCTCTTGCTCCTTCAGCTACAGCTTCTGCCATTTTGTAAATGTGACCATAAATACTATGGAATACCACGCTTACCTTAACCATTAAAGTCCCCCATTAAATTAATTGAAATACAGACAAAGCGGTCTCAACTATAGTGATGTCAGTTGATAATCCGCGGAAAAACCTGAATCCTTTCTTAAAAATATATTCTGATGCCTTATATAGCTTGTTGGCAAAAGTTGACTTTCTATTCCTGGCTTTGTTTCCTTACCCTTAGCTCATATCTTGATATCTGATTTGCATTCCTGATTTTCGATTCTCTATTCCTGCTTTACTTTATTTACCATGCCCGAGGGCAATTTAAAAAATAAATTTTAGAGTACAAATTCCTGATAAATAATACGTATCAAAATAGTTATTAGGATATATGCTGTATAGGCTGGACATGCCCTCTCTTTCTATCGTAATGCCTTCCATGAATGAGGAAGAAACAATCCGTATCTGTATAGAGAAAGCTCAGTCTATATTCAAAAAATATGGCATAGAAGGGGAGATAATAGTTGCTGACAACTCTTCTGATAGAACCGCAGAGATTGCAGCTTCAATGGGTGCAAAGGTAATAGGCCCGATAAAAGGATATGGAAATGCTTACCTTAAAGGGCTAGCCGAAGCAAAAGGGGATTATATTGCGATTGCAGATGCCGACAATACATATGATCTGCTTGAGCTTGATAGATTCCTTGACCCTCTTATGGCAGGAGAAGCGGATTTTATAATGGGCACGCGGCTTAAAGGCGATATCAAAAAAGGAGCTATGCCCTGGCTGCACCAGTATATAGGCAATCCCCTCCTGACAGCAATGTTGAATTTCCTGTTCGGGACGAGAATTTCAGACGCTCACTGTGGGATGCGAGCTTTTACAAAAGAAGCGCTTGAGAAAATGAATCTTAAGACACATGGCATGGAACTTGCATCCGAAATGGTGATCGAAGCTGCAAAATGCGGGTTGAGGATTAAAGAAGTCCCCATAACCTATTACTCCCGTCGGGCTCCTTCCAAACTGCGTTCATTTCAGGACGGATGGAGGCATGTGAGATTTATGATGCTGTACCGCCCCCTACCATTTCTCTTTTTGCCTGGAGCCGTGGTTTTTGCGCTCGGAGTCCTGATAACCGGTTCCCTCCTGCTTAGCGGAGATGCGGCAGAGAACAGGCTGCATTCTTTTATTCTGGGTTGTATGCTTCTGATCTTCGGAGGACAGACACTGTCTACCGGCGGCTATATGAAAACATATGGCATTGTCCGCGGCGTATACCCTAAGAATAAAGGCGGTACTCCAAACTGGTTGAGTTACCATTCCCTTGAAAAGGAACTGCTTGCAGGTTCACTTATTCTTGGGGCAGGCTTACTGTTAGGATTGAAAGTAGTATACACCTGGATCAGCTCAGGGTATGGGTCTCTCTCGGAAGTGAGAAGTGCAGTGATTTCAATGGTTTTTGCTTTTATCGGTCTGCAGATGATTTTCTCGGCAATTGTCCTGAGCGTAATGCTCCTTGAAGTGGACACGGACTGGTAAGTGATGAGATGAAAATTGCCTTTGTGTACGATGCTGTCTATCCATGGGTCAAAGGCGGCGCAGAAATGCGTATCCATGAGCTGGGGAAGCGGCTCCTGGACAGGGGGCATGAAGTACACATTTTCGGAATTAAATGGTGGGAAGGGGAAGATATCTTTGAATATGAAGGCATGACCCTTCACGGAGTCTGTAAAGCCCGAAATCTGTATGTAAACGGCAGGCGTTCAATTTCCGAGGCAATAATCTTTGCTGCTAAACTGCTCCCGGAACTCAGGAAAGAAAGCTTTGACCTTATAGATGTAAGTGTCTTTCCCTATTTTTCCTGTTTCACCGCAAAAGCAGTCTCAGTCCTGAAAAAAACCCGATTAGTGCTTACCTGGCATGAGGTATGGGATGATTACTGGTACGAGTACCTGGGAAAGGCAGGTTTTTTCGGATGGTTAGTTGAAAAAATGACCTCAAAATTATCTGAAAACAATATTGCAGTTTCAGGCTGGACTAAGGACAGGCTTGAAGCACTTGGAGTTCCGCGAGAGAAAATTACGGTAATTCCCAACGGGATCGACCTTAAAAGAGTTTCCGAAATTGAGCCCGAAGATGAAAAAGTTCACTCAGGTTTTGAGAATAAAAAATACGACGTTATTTTTGCAGGTCGCCTTATAAAGGAAAAAAATGTTGACCTGCTTATTAAAGCTGTAGCACTTCTTAAAACCGATTTTCCGGAAATCAGGTGCTGTATTGTAGGCGACGGGCCAGAGAAGGCAGCACTTGTAGAGCTTGCAAAGAGAACCGGAATTTACAGAAATGTAGAGTTTGCAGGTTTCCAGGAGTATGGGGCGTTGATAGGGAAAATCAGGGCTTCAAAGGTGCTTGTGCTGCCTTCAAGCCGGGAGGGGTTCGGGATGGTAGTTATCGAGGCTTTTGCCTGCGGAGTGCCAGTAGTGACGGTAAGAGCGAAGTACAATGCTGCGCAGGGGCTGGTTGAAAGTGGAGTAGATGGACTTGTTGTGGAGCCGACAGAGGGAGAAATTGCGAAGGCTTTACATAAAATAATCGGGAAAAACCAGGGCTATAGAAAGATTTCAGAAGCCGCACTTCGAAAAGCTGAAAATTATGATTGGGAGAAAATAATTAAGGAAATTTGTTTAATTTATCAAGGTTATATGGAAAAACCCCTAAAATAAGAGTCTTTTTTTCAAAAGAATAAGGAATCTCAGGAAAGCTGTAAGAAGTTCGTTGTTTCGAGGAGAGACAATCAATACCGAAGTAAACTAATTTTACTTATTTAGTAATCTGATTTTACTTATTTAGTAATTTAATTTATTTTACTTCTATAAAAAAATAAATAAAATCTAACTTTTATAAGAAAAGTAATTAAATCTCCACTCCTATTATTTAGTGGGGTATGGAAAAACGGTTAAATAATAATCATATTATTTAGTGGGGAGTATAGAAAAGTATTAAATAAATATCCCATGTGTCAGTAAGCTAGACGGCTGTTTCAGGGTATTCATGGCAGTCTGGACTATTAAAAGCCTATCATATTTCAGATGCCAGTTGGGAGCAATTATATCATTGATACTTTTCAAGTATGTGGAGGAAATGTTACGTACGGTTCAAGAAGTCAATTAGAGAATCGAGGGATCTATACAATAGGATATCCAGCTTATTTTCCAAACGCTTATTCCATCCAGAATGATTACATATCGAGTAAACCTGATCTCTCGATAATAATTCCGGTTTACAATGAAGAAGAAAACATACTTGAGCTTTACGAGAAATTGTGCTGTGTTCTTTCGGTACTGGATAAAAGGTATGAGATAATTTTCGTAGACGATGGCTCGTCTGACAATACATTCCAGACAATAAAAGCGATTCAGGACAGTAATATAAGAATTCTGAGGTTTCAGCGGAACTTCGGAAAAGCTGCAGCTCTCTCTTGTGGGTTTAAGAAATCGAGAGGAGAGTTTGTTATTACTATGGATGGAGACCTGCAGGATGACCCCAAAGAAATTCCAAGATTCCTTGAGAGATTAAAAGAATTTGATATGGTTTCCGGCTGGAAGGTCAAAAGACAGGACCCCTTATCAAAAACTCTTCCCTCAAAATGCTTCAATAAATTAACCCGACTTATCACAGGAGTAAAAATTAATGATTTTAACTGCGGATACAAAGGATACCGAAGAGAGGTTGTAAAAAATATAAATTTATATGGAGAGTTTCATCGTTATATTCCGGCTCTAGCTCACTGGAAAGGTTATACTGTAGGGGAAATAGAGGTCGAGCATCATCCTAGAATCCACGGAAAATCGAAGTACGGAGCCGGAAGACTATTTAAAGGTTTCCTTGACCTGATAACAGTCACTTTTTTAATGCTGTATAAGAAAAGACCTCTGCATATGTTCGGCGGCATAGGCATGGTACTGGGTTTTTCAGGGATAGTTATTTCCATATACCTTTTCTCGCTATGGGTTACAGGTACAGGGATAGGGGATAGGCCTCTTCTTATGCTGGGGATACTGCTTACAGTAATAGGAGCCCAATTTATCTCCCTTGGATTGATCGGAGAACTGATCACAAACTCCAGAAACAATGATGACTATATTATAAAGTTTGATAGCCATGAACTGGAAAACGGCAGGTAAACTCATAGTTAGCCTGGGGCTGCTATGTTATCTTTTAAGTAAGCTAGATGTAAAAGCCATTTATGAGGTTTTTACTGAAATGAATCTAGTTTTGCTTTCCTCTTCCCTGCCTCTTGTAGTTCTCATGTACTTAATGAAAGCTAGAAAGTGGCAAACTTTGCTTAACTGCATAGACATCAGGATTCCGATTCTCAGATCTCTTGAGATCATTCTAATAGGCACATTTTACGGAGCTCTTACCCCGGGCAGGACAGGTGAAGTCTCAAGGGCTTTTTATCTGGACTCTGAGAAATCAAGAAGCATCCCAACCGTAGTAATGGACCGGATAATAGACGTTATCTGTCTGATGTTTTTAAGTGTGCTTGCTATAGCTTTCTTTTTTAAAGATAGGAATTTAATCTACCTCATGACATTTATGATGTCACTTTCCGTTGTCGGAATAGTCATTATTACAAATGAAAAAGCAGTTTCCCTGTTTTTCAGGATGTTTTTTAAGAATAAAGAACACAAGGAAAATTATATAAAAACAATGAGGGAAATCATTGAAAATAAAAAAGTTCTTTCCAGGGTTTTCTTATTAACTTTAGGATATTATCTGGTAAACCTGGTTGTATACTGGATAGTAATAAAATCATTAAGCCCGGCTTTAAATAATATTCTTACTTTTTCGCTGCCAATAATCGTAGTTCTGGGCAATTTCCCTATATCAATATCCGGATTTGGAATTCGAGAATTTATAAGTGTCACAATCTTCAGTCTGCTGGACGAAAACCTGGCATACGGATTTTCCTGCCCTGTGATTCTTTATTTTCTAACATCCCTATCTCCGGCACTTATTGGATTCCTGCTCACTCTAAAAAAGCGGTACTGAAAAACTGTACCCAGTTAATTATAAAAATAAAAACCTGCTTCAGGTGAATCATTAAGAATTATTAAAACAGGATTTGGAAATAACGATTAGAGTAATGTAACAAGGCGTTACCTAAGAATAATCTATTAGTTGTTGAAAGAAAGCAAAAGTAAAGGAAGATATATTATAGTCCAGGTAGGGTTAGATTGAATTCTGGGGGAGATAAAGTGGATCAGGCGGAGATATCGATCAACGAGGATTTTCAAAGTGGAAACTACAAAAAGTACAATTCCAAAAATCCACTTATGGGGATGGTTATATCAAATTTTATTGAAAATTTAAAAGCTACTGTAACTCCACTGGAGAATATAAGCAGAGTCATTGATATCGGCTGTGGGGAAGGATTTATCATTAACTGTCTTGATATGCCTGATGTTACAGGCGTGGATATTTCTAAAAATGCACTTAAGCTTGCAAAAGACAAAAATCGGAATTCTAATTTGTGTGCAGGAAGCGTGTACGAACTTTCATTCAAAAACGATAGTTTTGACCTTGCTATAGCAACCGAGGTTCTGGAACATCTCGAAGAGCCGGAAAGAGCTATTCAGGAAATCAAGAGGGTCTCAAGAAACTACTGTGTATTCAGCGTACCTAATGAGCCATATTTCCGCATAATGAACTTCTTAAGGGGGAAGAACCTGACAAGGTTTGGGAATGATATCGAACACGTTCAGAACTGGAGTTCGGAAGAATTTGTGAAATTAATAGGAAAGTATTTTAAAATTTTAGAGGTCCGAAAACCCTTCCCCTGGACAATGGTGCTATGCAAGAAATAAAAATCGATGAGCACATTGGCAGGAAACCTACGATCTGGACATTATGAAGTTGGAATTGAACAGAAATTATCTTAGAAATTATCTTAATTAGAGCTTAATTTCATGAGCAGAAACATAACAAAATTCAGAAAACAGGGGGGATGTGCTATGGAAATTAAGAAATTTATCGAGCCCAGGAAATTAAACTATAAAAATCTTAACAGGTTACATGAGTATTGTTCGGTTTTAGCACTATATGTTTTTCTAACGGTTATGTTTACCTATCCGGTTGCATTTAAGATAAAAACCGATATTCCGGGGATGGCTGGGGACTCATTTCAGTGGATGAGAATATTATGGTATACAAAAATAGCTATATTCGAAACAAACTTAACAACTTTAACACACGACAATTTGCTTTTTTACCCGGATGGCATAGAATCAATGCCCTTCCCTTCAGCATTTAATCAAATAATGTACTTATTGCTATCTCCCTTTTTAGAGCTTCATGTCATTTATACCATTCTCTGGCTGCTAACATTTATAGTAGGAGCATTCGGGTGTTACCTGCTTGTAAAATACCTTACAGGAAACAAATACGCTGCCTTTATTGCAGGGATTGTTTTTGCGTTCTCTCCTTATCATTTCTCAAGAGGTCTATATTTTTTTGGTGCAACTACAATTCAGTGGATCCCCTTTTGTGCTCTGTATCTTATAAAAACAGTTAAAGAAGGGGGAATAAAAAACCCTGTTATTGCAGGTGTATTTTTTATTCTCGTAGCAATGAGTGACCTGCAGTACATGGTATTTATGGGAATATTTGCAGGACTTGTACTTTTATATGATTTCTACTGGAATCTGAATAAAGGGCTTTTTCGCTCAACAGGAGAAATAACAAAAAAGTATGCAGCTTTCGGAATAGTCAGCTTTTCAGGAATATTGCCTTTAACGCTCAATGAAATCCGGATCTCACTCTCAAGCCAGAATTTTTTGAAGCCGCATTACAGCGAAATTTTGAAGCTGTCAAATGATTTTATGAGTTTCTTTACCCCCTCCCATTTACATCCTTTCCTGGGTGATTTTACTCTGGATTTTTATTCAAAATTGCCGAGCTGGTTCCCTGAAAAAGTAAATTTCATAGGTTATGTCGTGCTTGGGCTTTCCATATTTGCTGTTATAAAATTAAGAAAAGATCCTGATGTTAAATTCTGGCTATTTTCCACCCTTTTCTTTTCAGCAGTCAGTCTGGGACCGGTTCTGATGTTTAATGGAGAGCCGCTGCTCATCAATCAGGGTATAAATCTGCCCCTCCCTCACCAGATATTGTATCAAACCATTCCATTTCTGGATAACTGCCGGACAGTTGGCAGATTTTTCGTAATTGCAACCCTCGGATACGCTGTGCTTGCAGGGTATAGTCTTTCTGAACTGCTAAAACATAAAACCGGAAAAAAATCACTCCTTTTTACGGTGATAAGCTGCCTCATAATTCTTGAATATCTCTGTATTCCATATCCAACCTCTTCAGCAGATATTCCAGAGTTTTATCGCACCATTGGGAACGATAATGATAATTACGCTTTACTTGAGCTTCCTGCAAATACAAATGGCGGATATATGAATTTTGCTTATCTATATTACCAGACGGTTCATAAAAAGCCACTGGTAGGCGGTTATGCTGCGAGATACCCTGAAAACGTAAATAATTTCCAGCAAAATACTCCTTTTATCAGGGAACTGACATATGGCGGCCAGTATCATAATGATATTGTACGGGAAGACCTTGCAGAAAAAGGGGCTTCGATCCTTAACAAATATAACATAAGATACGTTATTCTTCACCAGGACCAGTTATCTAGAGAGCAAATGGATTCTGCAAATAATTTACTAAAAAAAACACTTAATACCGAGCCTGAAGTATACCCGGAAGACGGGCTTGTAGTATATCGTGTCCAGAAAGAGGAGGAAAAACTGCTTCCTTCAATCGCTTTAAAGGATGGCTGGTATCCCCTGGAGGACTGGGGAGGTACGCCTACCCGCTGGATGTCAGATAACGCAACGCTATCAATATATTCGGATGAAGAAAAAAAAGCTACATTGAAATTCCAGACCTACAGTTTCCATCGTCCAAGAACACTGGAAATATATAGCGGAAAAGATCTCCTGTACACGCAGGCTATAAATCCTGATTATGTAACAGTATCGGCACCTGTATATCTCAGGAAAGGAGAAAATATCATTCATTTCAATGTACGGGAAGGTTCGGAAAGACCGTGTGATATCCCTGAACTGAACAGTAATGACCCCAGGGAATTGAGCATAATAGTCCAGAAAATGGAGCTCCTTTAAACCTTTAATGGAAAAAATAAGGATTTTAAGAGTTATCCAGAAAGTAAATTTGAATTTTAGGATTTCTCAGGAGTTCTTATAAATATGAGGTTCTTAATTTTTCCGAGAAATCCTCAAAAATCTTCCTTAATTCTTCGTCAGTATTGAACAGAATATCATTGTCCTCAAGTTGTTCAGCCAATCCTCCAACATTGGAAGCTATGACTTTTTTGTTAAATAGTTTGGCTCTGCCCAGCACTCCAGAACTCCAGATTTCCCTGTAAGGAATAAGTATTACATCACTGGCAGTGATCCAGGTATCAAAATCTTCATCTGACAGGAATTTTTCCTCAATGTGGATCTGAAGATTTTTAGCTGCCATACTTTTCAGTTCTTGAAGGTAGGAAGCATATATATCCCACTCGATTCTGATTGAACCTACTACGTAAAGATACATTCTCTTATTGTTAATATTCTGGAACTCCCTGACAGCCCTATCGTACCCTTTGTGTGGCTGAATAAATCCAATACACAGGAAAACTACAGCGTTGGAAGGAATCCCAAGTTCCTGTCTTGCCTGAGACTGCGGAATATCTCTAAATTTGTAAAAATATGCATTTGGAGCTCTTAGTTCGTAATTTTTTCCTGTTAAATCAAAATAATAGTGCTTGAAGTCATCAACCTCTTTTTGAGTATGGAAAACGAGTTTGGGGCATAATCGCCACTTAATCGTTTCTAAAAACCGGGCTGTAGAGTGCCTGTGTGTTCTTGGAAATTCGTGTACGATAACCTCAAGCTTTTTTCTCAGGAGCAGAAAGGTAAGGTAAAAAGAAAGATGAGTGCATAAAATCCTAAAAAGGTTTTTTCGGTTATACTCTTCGTAATAAAAGGATTCATGATATTGAATTATTACCTTATCATAAAAGATTGTATACTTTAGAATCTTGAGAAGGTTTGCTCCCCCCTTCAGATTAAGTGTGAAGTCACCTCCATTGCCTTCAAGAGAAATAACATCGACAACGTTGCCACCGTTTCTTAAAAACTTTACCATCTGATAGGCATAAGTCCCGATTCCACATTTTTCAGGTGGATATGTCGAAACCATCAAATATTTCATTTTGAATTCTCCATCAGGTTAATTATTTTCTCACCTGCTGTCCTTGAAATGTCACTCCAGTTATACTTTTCGGCGAGTAACCTTGCGTTTTTAGAGATTTTTTCCCGTAGAAGGGAATCATTAAGTAACATTTCAATCGAAGCCTGAAAGTCATTTAGTTCGGCAATAACACCATTTTCAAGGTTGGTAAAACTTATTCCTCTTGAACCTACAGGAGTGGTTATTACATTTAAGCCGGCAGCCAGGTAATCGAATACCTTGACGTTAGTCCCAGAGCCCTGGGTCACAGGATTCAGGGCAATATCGGAAGATAATAAGATTTTTGATTTATCCTCAGAACTAACAATACCCATCAGGACTACGTTTTCTCCCAGTGAGTTTTTAATTTCGCTTTTGAGATTATCACACACACTTCCGACAAGAATGAAGGTTATTTTTTTAAGGGAAGGAGCGAGCTGTTTACAGATATATTCGGCTGCATCATCATTGGGTTTATAACCACCACTGGCAAGAAAAACAGCCGTTACTTTTCCTTCAAAACCATAATGAGCTTTTAAGGCTTCTTTTTCATCAGAACTGATAGGAGCCACGCTGTCCACCGATGCTCCATTCGGAACCGTAAGAATTTTCTTGCTATCTATTCCATAGATTTCGGAAAAAGCTCTGGAATCTTCGTCTGAACAGACAAAAATCAGGTCAGAGTCATTCGCAAGCTCTTTTTCAACCCTGTACACGTTATTTACCAGATATCTGCCCATACTCGTGGAATTCAGGATTTCTTTCTTAATATTATATTCCAGATTGTGGGAATCGTAAATGAGCAGCGGTTTCTTGTCCAGGGTTTTAATTTCTTCTTTTACATAAGGATATACCCAGGGATGTGATACTATAACAACGTCTGCTTCCCTGCATAGCTCTGATAGTTTCTGCTGGTATCTGGGAGTGAACTTCATTAAAAGGGGAATTGTAGCATCTAAAGTTGTTTTTCTGCCGCAAAGCCTGCTGAAGACTTTATCGATTGCTATGTGGGGAACGGTCATTGGCACAAGTGTCTCAGTAAAATTGTCGGCAAGCTTCTGTTCCCTTTCCTCAGGTCCCAGCCAGTCAAATGTACCAAGGTAAGTAATGTCAAAAAGATTAGGATCAAAGTTCTTGTAGAGTTGATAGATCCTGACTCTACCTCCGCCGATGGGCGGATCTAAAATCTGATTATCCGTGACGAGAACTTTTACCTTTTTGGAGGTCTCCTGAAGAAAAAACTCGTTCTTCTCCAAAGACTCAACAGTATCAATTTTTTCTTCTGAAGAAAGAAGCCTGTTAATAACATTCTGCCAGGTGATCTCCTGAACAAGCCTGTAACCTTCCTCACCCATTTTCTGGGCATGAGACGGGTTTTCAACTAAATAGTTTATCTTCTTTGCAATTTCCCGGGGGTCAGGCTCAACAATAAACCCACTTAACCCGTCAATGACAATTCTTGCAGGTTCCCCGGAATCCGAGCAGGTAATTACAGGCTTTTTGCTCTGGAAAGCCTCAACGGTTATCAGGCCATAATCTTCGTTAACTGGAACAAAAGGAACGACAAGAGACTTCGAATACAGGTCAACCAGCTGATCGTCATTAATCCAGCCGATAAAAGAGATTCTCTTATCATGTTTTGCCAGTTGCCTATAGTAGGCTTCATCTTCCCCCCTGCCCGAAATTATCAGCCTGATGTCACTCTTTACATACTTCATTGCATTGATTATAAGATCCGGCCGCTTCCACCGGTGCAACCGTGTCGGAAAGAAAATGAACTTGCCTTCTTCCGGCTCTTTAAAATTCTCAATCTTTGGAGGATGATGAAGTATCTCAAAATTAACAGTTTTCCAGAAATCGTCCGCTGCGATCATTCTTTCATATACCGGAGCTCCATTGACAAAATGTTTTTTTATCCTTGACGGAGCCAGCCCGTATTTATCAAATTCATGGATAAGCCGTCTCTGTTTTTTCTTTTCCCTGTCTGATGAGCTGAACTCCATATCAAACATATCATAAAAAACACGGATCGTATGCAGGAGGTACGAGACATGATTTCTATGTCTGACCATGTATGTGGGTGCCTTTGTTGAGATGACAAGATCATAAGCATCAAGGTTCAGATAAAAACAATTAGAGTATGCTTCAAGAATTCCCTCAAAACAGGACTCATCTACAGGAACCTCTATATGGGCGACCGAGTGCCCTTCATTTTTAAGGGCTCCTACCAGGCCATCATAAAAGTTCTCAGCTCCTCCTTTTTCTCCTGTAACATTCCGTGGAGTGACAACCGCGATCTTCATTTCTTCACCTATTTTTTGCCTATAATCGCATAGTCTTGCGGACCATATAGCCTGTAATTAAGAAGATCGATATTGTAGTTGTAGACCTCAACTGCTGCCTTTTCTCTTTCGTTCATATCTTCCGAGGATTGAATTTTCTTTAACCTCAACTCGTCCGTTACAGGTGAGATAAACTCAGTTTTAATATCTCTAAAACCCGAAGATTCAAACAGAAACTTAAGTGTCTCAGGGTGTACGGGTTTTATATGTGTAAGGTCTATGTAAAAGTTGGCAAAGGAGTAGAGTGACAGTGGATTTACGGTTTCGGCAAAGAGATAATATCCATAGTTCAATTTCTGGTAACATAACCTCAATAGTTTTACAAGATAGGCGGGGTCAAGATGTTCAACGACCTGGTCAATAAAAATACCATCAAGGGACCTATCTGGAAGCTGCTCAAGATATGAGATCGCATCAGCTTTTTGAACATCAAACCCTCTTGATAAACAATAACCAACCATATCATCGTCGATATCAATACCTTTTACTCCAATTCCTTCACCGTTTAGCAGTTCTAAAAATTCCCCTCTGCCACATCCTATGTCCAGAACGTTTGAACAACCCCGGAAATACTCAAGGAATTTACTTTGTCTCTGCTTGATATCATCTCTAGATCCACGGAACTTTTCTTCAAAAATAAAATAATTTAATGAGAGTCCTTCAGATTCAGAGGTAGCATCTTTTTTATCCGCGGACCTGTTATTATTCTCTATATTTTCTGTCAGTAACCTGTTCAACCACGCCTTATTTTCAATATCATGGTTTATAGAGGAGACAACTGAAGTTATCTCTCTGTTAATTTGTTCATAAACATTAGACTTAACATTCAGAATTTCACTATTGAGTTTTCTGGAGATTTCAGACTTTAGTTTTGAATTTTCGGAGTAAATTTTATTATCTAATTCCGTTGAGAGCTGCGCAACTTTCTCATCGAGCGAAATAATCCTGTTGATGAGGCTTTCCAGTAAGTGAGCAACGTTTTCATTAAATTCGCTTTGCTTTCGTATCGTTGGGTCGACATAACGCCTGACCTCTCCGTGAACCAGTTCCCTTCCTTTAATAAGGAATCTGCCTGAAAGGGGGCGATGAGAACTTATAAAATAGCTACTGTTCTCGATATTCCAGTTTGACTTAATATATTCAAGATTCCTGTGGATACTACCTGAGTCTAGAGTTTCGGGGATGGAAGGAAAGTAATCTCTATCTGTAGCTTCACATGCAGCACTTTTCTTTCTGCTGCGGATATCATTCTGGATTTTCTCCATTATTTCCTCAACATTTATTTCTTCTTCATAGATTTCAGATGTATCCATAGGTCTCACACCTTAAGTTCGTACTTCCAGTTACAATCTACCTCGAAAACTCCGGCATTCCTGCTTACAGGGATAACATCAAAAGAGTATTGCTTATCCAGCCAGTCATAAGGTTTCTGGTCCCTTGTATGCACGGCTACTGTCAGCAAGAATCTTCCATTAAGCATGGGAATCCTTTCAATTTGCAGATCAAGATATCCTGAACCCTCGATGTGATCAATAGTCAGGTTTTTAAGTTCGGTATTGGTACCGAAAAGATGGTCACCCTTTTCCGAATACAAAGCAATTCCGAACACAGGATCTGCGATTTTCTGATTGGCTTTGTAATATATCCTGATTTTCATTGGATCAAAAGAGTTAAAACGAGTGCTCTTATTGCCGAATTTGTCGTAAAACTCTACGGAGGTAATTTCAACCTTCCGGTTGCCCCAGCGGTTTGCTTCATTGTGCTCCCCTTCTTCAGGAAGTTCAGTTTCAGTCTCGGCTGACAGGACCTGAGATGCTTCAACCGCCTCTTCACTTTCCTCTGTGCTACCGCCATATACGTATTTGTCAATAACATCTCCTGTGTCCCCAAGAGCTACCTGCACTCCTTTATGGAGAAGAAGAGTTTTGTCACAGAACCTTCTTACAGCGCCCAGGTCATGGGAAACGAAAACTATTGTCACTCCTTCTTTTCTATACTGATTAAGCACATCGAGACATTTCTGCTGGAATTCCATATCTCCTACAGCCAACACCTCGTCCATCAAAAGCACTTCAGGGTCAGTCTGAATCGCTGTGGAAAAAGCTAATCTAACTTGCATGCCTGAAGAGAAATTTTTCAGTTTGGTATCCCTAAACTTTTCAAGCCCTGCAAACTCAAGCACATCATCAAGTTTACTTTCAATCTCTCGCTTTGAGATCCCCATGATGGTTGCATAAGTCCTTACATTTTCAGAAGCCGTAAAATTTGGCTGAAAACCTACCCCTAGTTCAAGGAAAGGAGTGATTTTCTTATTCACTTCTACGCGCCCTCGTGTAGGACGTAGAATGTTTGCTATGATTTTCAACAGGGTACTCTTACCACTGCCATTTTCTCCGATAATTCCAAGAGCTTCTCCTTCATCTACCGTAAAGTTGATGTCGTTTAGAGCATGGAAAGTCTCGTATTGCGGATGTCTAAAAGCCCCTACAAGAGACTCAAATACGGTATTTCTTTTCTCATGGGGTATTTTAAAAATTTTGTGAAGATGCTCGACTTCAATCGTATGCATCAAATCTCCTCCGCAAAGCCGGGTTCCAGTTTGGAAAAGACGACATAACCTATTATGAGGAATAATACTGATGAGGCGAACATAAACAGGAGGTCTTCAAAACGTGCCGGTGTAGAATAGATTACAGTATTCCGTGCAGATATTATTATCCGTGACATCGGGTTAAGAAGAACAATTTTTTGCATAGTTTCGGGCAGGAAGTCCAGGCTATACAGGATAGGGGTTGCAAAGAAGCCTGCCTGCATAAGTACGTCCCAGATAAACTGAACGTCCCTATAGTAAACATTGAGCGCTGAGAGTGCCAAGGAAACTCCCAGAGCAAGAGTGAAAAGGGAAATCAGGATCAAAGGCGCATATAATAAATTAAAAGATAAGGGAACCCTGAAAAACGCCATAAATATAAAAAACACAATGGATTCAAAGATACTCATAAGTAGAGCTGTGATGCAGGATGAGATTACAAAAATATCTCTTGGGAAATAGATTTTTTTAATCATATCCGGCCTCCCTACTATAGAAAACAATCCGATATTTGTAGATCTGCTCAGAAAGTTCCATAAGATTATGCCCATTAACAGAAATAGCTGATAATACTCTACCTGAACTTTCATAAGATTGGAAAATACAAAGTACATAACTGTCAGCATTAAAAGAGGTTCAAGAAGGGACCAGAAGTACCCCAGTATGGAGTTTTTATATCGGAGTTTGAACTCTCCCCAGGATAATTTCCAGATTAACTCCCGATATTTATACAACTCGCTTAAATGTTTCAGGACCATCACAAATCACATTTTTTATTTTTTTAGTAAAAATGGAAATATCAAATTCTTTAGCTCGGTTGAAACATGCACCCTGATAAGAGTTAGGTCTGCAAGATATGAATTTAACAGCTTCAATGACACTGTGGATATCTGCGTTTATAAGGAGCCCTGTTCCTTCGGTTACTGTTTCCTTGAATCCCCCTTCGTTTACGGCTATTACGGGTTTTCCGCTTGCCATAGCCTCCACAGGTGTCATCCCGAAATCCTCATCCATAGCAGTGCAGATAATACCTTTACAGCGGGAGTAAGCATCAAGCAGTTCAGCCTCCGAAATCTCACCCAGAACTTTCACATTCTGCGGTAAGTTCTTAACTATATTTTCCGCATAACCTTTTGCATGATCGCCTTTAGAGTAACCTCCGACGATAACCAGTTTTTCATCTGGCATTTTTCTGAATGCCTCAATCTGAATTTCCACTCTTTTCTCAGGGTAAAGGCGGTTTACTGAGAGCCAGAAATCTCCATATTCTTTGCAGGTGAACTTTGAGACGTCCACTGGAGGATAAATAACCAGAGAGTCCCTCTTGAAGTATTTTTTGATTCTTTTTGATGTATTCTTTGAGTTAGCTGCAATTTCATAAACGTAAGAAAGGTAATATTCCGAAACTGGCCTGTGAAGCCAGACCCAGATCCGGAAAAAGATAGAAATTAATAAGGACTGTCTGCTGAGAAAGGTATCGTAGAGATCATAGAAAGCCCGTGTAGGAGTGTGGCAGTAGTACAGGTTGGGCTTATGTTTCTTTGCTGCAAAGTGTGCCCAGTTGCCTGAAAAGATGAAGAAATCATATTCTTTTGAAAAGTCACAGGCTGCAAAATAAAAAGATGCGGAGATCTGCTTCAGAGGAGGCACTTTTGGAGTTTTTCCCAGGCTGATTATGCGTACATCAGAGTAGCCCATCTTTTTTACGGATTCCATGTTTAAGTCAGTAGTGATAACATCGGCATCGAGATATTTTGCCAGCATAAGCACCAGTTTCTCTCCGCCACCAATTGCTCCGAAATAATCATGAAATATGGCTACTTTCATCGGTTTCTCACTTGTTTTAGGGTTTTAGACAGGTTAAGAGGCTGCCGGTTGTCGAATCCAGATGCAAATTCCAGCGCAGTGGAAAAACATAAGTATCTGCTTTTTCTAATGTGCAGGATTCCGATCCTATCCATTAACCAGTAGTATCAGGGGTCTCAGTTAGTGATACCAGACCTTTCTGTTAAATGTTAGTGTGCTAGCCGTTAGTGTGTTAGCTGTTAGTAGTTGAGCTTTTTACTGGTGATATCAGGTTTTAAATCCTTCTATTTGTGGTACAGATTGATTCAGAGATTTTTATGATAGTATCAAATCTTTTATTATTTATATCAGGGTTTTTATCAGTAATATCAGGGCTTATTAATAATACTACAGTGTTTACTGGTAGCATCAAATTCCTACCAAATACAGATTTAAAAGGCAGGGTACAACGACTGATTGCGTAGCTGGGGTAGCATCAAATTCTTACCAAATACAAATTTCCCACATATTATCAGATCTTCCACTAGTAATACAATACTAGATCTTCCACGAGTAATAACGAATATTTGCGCGGTCTCAGAAATTCATTAAGCTCAACGGTTATAAGTATATTGAGAATTTCATATCAACATTATAAGAGGTATATATAACACTTGCCAGATGAGGCATTAATCAGGAGTACTCACCTTTTCATCTAGATTAGACAACCTTAAAGTTATTATATTAATTCAATACTATCAAAGATTAATTCACTTAAAAGTACAATAACACAAACAGATAAAAATTAAGAGAGATGGTTACAACGAACAAAGGCATGAGATGTCCGGCGGTAAAACGGCAAGCGAATAATTTAAAATTCAGTATTATTGCTCTGACTGCAGTTGTGATAGTTGCTTTTCTCATGCGCATGCTGTCATACGCCTCAGTCACTGCAAACGGAAGCATAACTTTCAATGGATATGATGACTTTTACCACATGCGGCGTATTTTATATACAGCTTCCAATTTTCCCCATTCCCTTAATTTCGATTCTTACATAAATTACCCTCAGGGCTTTGAGATTGGGTGGCCGCCTCTTTTTGACCTGTTAGGCGCTCTGCTTGCAATGATCCTGGGAGGGGGACAGCCGGATTTGCATACCATCGAATTCGCAGGAGCCCTGCTGCCCTTACTTCTGGGGATTCTGACAATAATTCCATTGTATGTTGCAACTAACTCGGTATTTGACAGAAAAACTGCGCTTCTCGCAGCTTTCATTTTTGCAGTGCTTCCAGCACATGTATACATATCCCGGTTTGGAGCAGTTGACCATCATGTAGCAGAGACGCTTCTATCAACTTCAGCTTATGCATTCTTCATATTTGCCTTAAAATGGGCAGGTGAGGGACATCTCTCCCTGACATCTCTTAAAAACATCTCTTCCGACAAGAAACATATTAAAACGCTGGCTTCCGCAGCAGCATCCGGGCTTTTCTTTGCACTACTGATTTTCACATGGATAGGAGCTCCGGTTTTTGTGAGTTTTATTGTGCTTTACGCATTCATACAGACCACACTCGACCTCAGAGCCGGGAAAAATTCCGATTATCTTCTTATCTGCACCATTACAAGCCTTCTTGCAACACTTCTCTTTACTATTCCTCTTGTAGCATGGTCCGTGCGCCCGGGCCTTGAGATGAGCGCAATGTACCTTTCCTGGTTCCAGGTACTCTATGTATTGAGCCTTGTGGCAGGAACCTTAATCCTCAGGGGTTTTTCCTCATATATCTCGAAAAAAGATCTGGACTGGAAATACTATCCAGCCATCTTGATACTTGTCTCAGGGTTAGGGCTTCTCTCCCTAAAGATTCTTTCTGCCGGATACTATGCTTTCGTAATTGAGGGAATGAGGTTCTTCCTAGGAAAAGGTGAATACATAGGCACGATTGCCGAAGCTGTGCCATTATTTTTAACCGCGCAGGGAAAGCTTACCTTTTCACCAGTACTATCAAGCCTGGGACTTTGCTTCCTTGCAGCTCTGGGAGGATTTTTCCTGCTTTGCCTTGAGTGGAGAGGAGAAAAATCAAAGCCTGAAGGGATATTTTTCCTCTTATGGTCAATTTTCTTTGCATATTTAACAATCTCCCAGAGGCGCTTTTCCTATCTGTTCGCAGTAAACGTTTCAATTCTTACCGCATACTTCCTCTGGGTATTACTTGAGTCCTTTGACTTTGAGGCTGAAGTAAGTAAACTGGTCAAGTCAGGACCAATAACCGCGAAAAACTCCATGTCTGCACTTAAGGCGGAGAAAGAAACAAAGTCAAAGAAAAAATCAAAACAGAAAATAAGCAATACGTCAGGCTCGAAAAAGGACCAGCAACCCGATTACTTCAAAATTGTCTCATCAGTGGCACTGATAGGGCTTGTATTTGTACCCTGCATATGGGCCGGGTTTGCTTTTGCAAAAGAAGGAGGAGCGGTTGATCCTGAGTGGAAAGAGGCTCTCACCTGGCTTGAAGCCTCAAGCCCTGAGACTTCTAATTACCTTGAGCCTTCCGAAACTCCCGAGTACAGTGTTTTGAGCTGGTGGGACTATGGAAACTGGATAGTTTACCTGGCAAAAAGACCTGTCGTTTCAAACAATTTCCAAACCGGCATACAGGACTCAGCGCATTTCTTCACAACCGACTCCGAGGAAGAAGCAAAGGCAATTATGGAGAAGCTCAATGTAAAGTACGTAATAACCGACAAACAGATGGCGAGCGGCAAGTTTGAGGCTATTGCTGAGCTTGCAGGCAAGGATATTGAACAGTACTTTAAAATTGAAACTGTCAAAGGGAAAACTGGTCTTGAGACCGTTGCAACAGCTAAAAATGAATTCAAGAATACCGAAGTATACAAACTTCATGAACTCGATGGAGCAAATCTTGGAAACCTGAGGCTTGTCCATGAAAGTTCTCTCCCTGAGAAAGAGGGCAGTAAGAAAAATGATGTAAAGATATTCGAATTCGTCCCAGGAGCTAAGCTCTCAGGTACTGCAAGCCCGGGACAGAACGTTACTGCCACCCTTGTGCTCAACTCGAATACAGGCCGGGAATTCACTTATCAGAATACAGCAGTGTCAGATAAAAACGGTTCATTTGAAATAACCGTACCTTACTCAACCGAAAATACGGCACATGAAGTTAAGGCTGTATCGGCTTATTCCGTGAATGCAGGAGGAAATGCCACAGTCTCAGGAATCCAGGTGACGGAAAATGATATCCTGAACGGGAACCGGGTAGAAGTGAAAAACCTGGAGAAGAACTGACAATCCCCTGAACCTGACTTTTAAGCCCGTGAATCAGGGAGATAAGAAGCTTTACAAATACCAGTGCTTTAGAAAATTAGAAAATTTACAAAAGATCGGAATTCAAAAAGGTTAGGAATTTAAAAGAATTAAGAGACTTACAGAAGTTAGAAGAGATTATAGAAGTTAGGAAACTAAAGAAATTAGAAGCATTAAAAGCATTAAAAAATGAATGGAGGAAGAAGAAGCTATTTTCTCATTCTCCGGTCTCTTTTCTTCTTTATTTTTATCTCTTACTATCTTGTATTCTATCTTTTCTTATCGCTTCTTCCTTTACTATCCTGTATTCTATCTTTTCTTATCGTTTCTTCCTTTACTTATCCTGCATTCTATCTTTTTCTTATCGCTTCTTCCTTTACTATCTGTATTCTATCTTTTCTTATCGTTTCTTTCTGAAAGGGATTTCAATGTTTTGAGAGAACGATTTCAATTATGATCCATCTATTAAAATCTTGAAAACCTTATTCTCCCGTACTTTCGACTCCAACTGCACTCAGGAACCTTTTGACAACGGCTTCATTAACCAGCCTCAGTAAGGTCTGCCGATCTTTCGTAGCACTGAAAACCCCGAGGGGAATCTGGGCTCCTGCTGCGTTTGCATGCCCACCCGCATCTTCACCGAAAGCCTGGCGCATGATTTCACCCAGATTAATCCTGATATCGTTACTGCGCCCGGAAATATAGATACGGTCTTCAGTGACCCCGAAAACTACAGTTGTAGAAATTCCCTCAAGGCTCAGAAGGTAATCTGCAGCCTGTGGGAGGGTGTCCCTATCCCGTATATTGCCGACATTTGAAAGAAGATAACTTCCCAGCACCTGCCGGTTCCTGATGGCTTCTCCAAGCACATCAAGGGTTTCGATAGCCATTGAGGGCTGCTCAAGCTGATCCAGAATTCCGTGATTCGAAAGGGGGTAAAGGTACGAAGCAGCTGAAAGGTCTGCAGGGTCGGTCTTCCGCTTGAAATCCTGGGTGTCAGTCCGGATCCCATAGAGCAGAGCCGTTGCAAGAGTTTTGGAAATATTGATATTGAGCTGCTGCAGGTACTTTGTCATTATAGTAGCAGTTGCCCCGAAATTCGGCCGGATATCTATGTACTCAGCCTTTATCTCGGCATCCCCGGGTGGGTGATGGTCAATAACAACGCCCACATAAGAATTTGGGGGAACCATATTATTAACGCCGGGAACCGAGCAGTCTATCAGGGCGATTTCATCGAAGTCTTTCAGGTCGTGCTCTTCCATCTTACCGAGGTCAATCCCGAGCAGATTTAAAAAGGCTTTGTTTTCCTGATGCCCAATCCTGCCATGATAGAGGATGCTTGCTTCGACCCCGAGAGTCTTTGCAATCTCTTTCAGGGCAAGCCCGCTTGAAATAGCATCCGGATCGGGGTTATCGTGAATAACAATGGCAAGTTTTTTATCCCTTATCCCTTTTAGCCACCGTGCAAGCCTGTTACCCCTGTGAACCGACTCGGCTCTCTCGAGAGTACGGGAAAGGGAAGTCGCAACAAGCTTGGAAGGCATAAAGACATAATCTGCCCCGAGATCTTCCATTTTTTCCTTGTTAATAATGTCCGAAGCTCTGGAAAAAAGCTGAACGTCAGGGTTAACTACCATTTTGAAATTTTCGATGCCCTTCCTGTTCGCCTCATTATTTGAAGTCAGGAAAAGTATAACAACAACGTTTTTAAGGTCAATCTTATCGACGAGCTCAGGATCAGAGATATCGCCTACAATAGCCTCAAAGCCTTCCTCCCTGAGAGTTTCAACCTTAGCTTCGTCTTTATCAACGATGATTACGAGCTTATTGCTTTCCCTGAGCTCTTTCGCAAGCGCAAAACCAACACTTCCACTGCCCAGAACAAGGTACCTGGGTTTAACTGTATTTTTAAGATTGCTATCCGCATCCTTTGAAAAATTAGGCAAAAATAGTCCTCCATGCTTTTATAAGTCCAGACACGTGCAAAGGAAAGCAAACATTTGATCAGAATCCTGCCTGTTCACGTTTTACTACAGTTAATTAACTCTAAGGTTAGCTGTAGCTTTAGACCATTTCCTGGTGGTAATTACTCTTACAAAGTTTAGTTTACAAATCATCTCTTTTTATGAATCATTCTTATACGCTTTTATGAATCATCCTTATACGCTTTTATGAATCATTCTTATACGGAATTGTACTCATTGAATTATGTTCATAAGGAATTAATAACGTTTTTACGGAAAACTAAGTAATTCCGGTATTATGTAATACCGGGATGTAATGTATATAGCTAATGACACCAAATAGGTTTCCCTGGTCTAAAAATACAAAGTAAATTACTTCAATTACTCTAGAGATATATAATAATTTCTATGGCAGTATATAAACCAGGAAGTTAAGGCTTGCAGAAATCTTCAAAAGGTTAATAGGCAACAGAGGTAACAGGATACCAGATTAAATAAGCAGGCAGGTAACTACTATGAAGTGCATCAATTCTCTGAGAATGAAAGCAATAGACAGAAATTGTGAGTGTCTTGGACTTCTACCTATACAGTTAATGGAAAATGCAGGAGCCGCTATTGCACAGAGTGTCCGGGAAAAGCTTGAAAGCGGCAGGGTACTTTTTATCGCAGGCAGGGGTAACAACGGAGGGGACGCTTTTGTTGCCGCCAGGCATCTCGCAGGCTCTTCAGGTTATATAGTAAAGTTAATCCTGCTGGGAAAAGCCAGAGATATCGGAACAAAGGAAGCTTTTCACAATTTCTCCCTGCTGAAGTTCAGCCGTGTAGAAGTGAATGAAATAACGGATTCGAGCCAGCTTGAAGTAGAGGCTTCGGACTGGTACTCAGAGGCGGACCTGCTTGTAGACGCTGTATTCGGAACCGGGATAAAAGGGAAAATAAAAGAACCCGAATCTACCGCTATTGATTATATAAACCGGGAAGGAAGAGCCGGAAAAACAATAATCTCGATTGATATACCCTCAGGACTTGACCCTGACGGCGGAAGCTTTGAAAAAGCCGTGCATGCAGGACTTACAGTCACTTTTCACCGTATGAAAGCAGGGCTCATGAGCAAGAAGGCAAAAGAGTACACTGGAATTATAAGGGTTGCCGAGATAGGAATTTTTGCCGGCGCCGAACAATATATCGGTCCAGGGGACCTGATGACACTCAATAGGCGGGAATCCTCGGGGCATAAAGGCGATTCCGGAAGAATCCTTGTTATAGGAGGCGGCCCGTACTCGGGAGCTCCTGCACTTGCGGCTCTTGCAGCCCTTAAAGCCGGGGCAGATCTTGTAACCGCAGCAGTCCCAGCAAATGTAGCAGAAATCGTGGCATCTTATTCTCCGAACCTGATCGTCCGAAAACTTTCTTCGAATATTCTCTGCCCTGAGGATCTCTCAACCCTTCTGGATCTCATAAATTCCCACAATGTAGTCGTGATGGGGATGGGATTGGGAAGAGCACCAGAAACCCTGGAAACCGTCCGGAAAATCCTTCCCTTTTGCAGGAAAGCAGTCCTGGATGCTGATGCTCTTGCAGCCCTATCAGGCACTATCTTTGAGAGCCTTGCAGGCAACTGTGATTTGATAATAACCCCGCACGCAGGAGAGTTTGCCCTACTGAGGGATATGAAAACCCCTGAAAGTCAGGATTCCCGCATTAAAGCAGTCAGGGAATTCTCGGAGAAAGAAGGGGTTGTAACACTTCTAAAAGGAAAAATTGACATTATTTCGGATGGGAAACAGACCCTGCTGAACAGGACAGGAAATGCAGGCATGACAGTTGGAGGCACAGGTGATGTCCTGGCAGGGCTCACAGGATCACTATTTTCCAGAAATCCCGCGTTTCTTGCGGCTGCCTGCGCAGCATACATTAATGGGGCAGCCGGGGATCTCGCTTTTGACAAAGCAGGCAACGGGCTGCTTGCAACAGACGTTCTGGAAAAAATCCCCGAAATAATTAAAGAAGCAGATATCGGATAAAAAGATTAAAAACAAGCTTTAAAGATATCATTCTGATACTGGGAATGCTGTGTTATATTTATCGTTGCAGATTATATAAAGGTAGAATTAATTTAACTCTAAAATTTAAAAATCCATTTAAAATATTCTAATGTACATGGGATAGGGAGGCATTTTATATGGTTCAGGAAATTGGAAGAAAAATTGAGCTGGAAATCGAAAGAAACCGGATAAGAATTAATATTTTTCATGGAGAAGATGAACAGGTCATAAAACTCAACCTTGAAGAAGCCAGAGAACTTGTAAATAGGCTGGAAAAATTAATCGAAGACTATTCAAAGAGAAAACAGATCAGAATTGACTGATTCAGGATTATAAAAACACGGTGATTATGTGGAAAAGCAGTTTACTCACATTGAATTCGGCAGAGCGCGTATGGTAGACATTAGCGAAAAGCGCGAAATTCCAAGACTGGCTCGAGCTGCTGGAGAAATTATGCTTTCCAGGGAAACCATAGAGAAGATAAGAACCGGAACGGTGGAAAAAGGCAATGTGCTTGCAACTGCTCGAGTTGCAGCCGTGCTTGCGGTTAAAAAGACACCTGAGATAATCCCAATGTGCCACCAGATCCCAATCACAGCCATAGATGTGGATTTTGAAATAGGGAAAGAAGTAATTTCGGCTGTAGTTGAGGTCAGGACTGTCGGGAAAACAGGGGTTGAGATGGAAGCTCTTACAGGGGTCTCGGCAGCTTTGCTGACTATATGGGACATGGTGAAATCGGCGGAAAAAGATGAAAGTGGAAATTACCCCAGTACTTCAATACAGAATATTCGGGTGCTCGAAAAGCTTAAAGGGTGAACTTCTGTAACTACTAAGCCTACTGAAGATGAAACAACTGATGTTGATTTTGATGTAACAGATAACTGCGATCGATAACCAGCGATCTTTTTACGCAGACTTTAATGAGCAATTCTTAATTATAGATTGAATTGTAAATGCCAGGGTAAGCCCATAAAAAATAAGCTTTTTAAAGGATAGGATATATCAAGACGGCAGACTGAGGTATATATCTTGAAGATCATAGGTGGACCAGCATCACAATTACTAGCCAGCCGCACTGCCCGAGCTTTAGGGACAGAGCCTGTGCTCTGCGAGTTTAATCGCTTCCCTGACGGGGAACTTTATCTCCGAATCACAGAAGAAATCGAAAACGAGCGCGTGACCCTTATTCAGAGCACGCCCACCGACTCGGATCTTGTTTCCCTGCTCCAGCTTATTGATGCCTGTGAAGGCGCAGGTGAGCTCAATGTTGTAATTCCTTACATGGGATACGCCAGACAGGATAAGAAGTTCAAACCCGGAGAGCCGATAAGTGCTCGCGCAGTCGCCCACTGCATCAACGCCGACCGGATCTTTACCATAAATATCCATGAAAAAAGCGTGCTTAAACACTTCCCCAGCCCTGCGGAAAACCTTGATGCAGCTAAACTGGTAGGGGAGTATATTGCAGGGCTTGGCCTGAAAGATCCTCTTCTGCTCGCTCCTGATTCCGGAGCCGAAGGACTTATAAAGAATGTCTCTTCAGGGCTGGGCTTTGATTATGACCATCTTGAGAAAACAAGGCTAAGCGGGGATACGGTTGTAATCAAGACAAAGAATCTCGATGTGACAGGCAGGCGTGTTGTCCTTGTAGATGATATGATTGCAACAGGCGGAACAATGGCAGAATCCATCAAAATGCTCAGAAATCAGGGGGCAGCAGACGTTTATATTGCCTGCGTACATCCCGTACTTGCAAGGAATGCAGCTTTAAGGCTCTTCAATGCAGGAGTAAAGGATATAATCGGAACCGATACCCTTGAGAGAGCCGAGAGCAGGTTGAGTGTTGCCCCCCTGATTGCAGACGCCCTCAAAGGGCTCTGTTAAAAATACTTAAATTTTTATTACCGTTAACTATTTTTTATATATTGCTATTTTTAGTAGTATGACCCTTCCAGAAGTTTGCCCTCTTGATGAAAACCAGACATGTAAAGGGCGGGAGTGCCATCTCTTCTGTCTTGAGTGGAGAACGAGAGAACCCACCTGCCTTATAGGTTACAGCGCAACAAGTAAAATTAAATCCGGGAAAGTGGACCGCAACAGGGATACCTATGCTGAAGATACTTTCCGCAAATTAGGCAGGCAACCCCTCTCTAAAAGAAAGAATGCCTCTGAAAAAGGAGATTGGACCCCCAAAAGGCTCATAGAGAGACCTACGAAAAAACCTGCAGAGAGAAAAGAAGCAAGCTTTACTCAGAGCCAGGAGTTCCAGGAGGCCATTACAAAAATTCCTGAGGGATCCAAGAAAATCCACGACGAAAGGTTGAGAGAAAGATATAATGCCAGTGAAATTAAAAAAGCCTCCATAAGGCTGGAATCCAGATTGAGAGAAGAGCCGGCAGAACAGAACCCTGTCATCTGCGCAAAAACGCAGCCAAGAATCCAGGAAAAACCGAGAGTCCCGGATAAAGTCATTTCAAGAGATAAGCATACAACAATCTTTGCAACCTTTGATACCGATAAAAAAGATAACTCTTACCTGTTAGGGAGAGAAGAAGCAAAACAGCCCCCTGAGAACAGGGAAAAACGTAAGAAGCTTGACAAAGTGATGGAAATAGACCTTCCTGACACTAACGATGAGGATTTCTGGAGTTAAACAAAACCGTTGGCTTATAAGCCTTTTGAAAAAAGGATTGACTCAACCGGCATGATCAAACGGGACAACGCAAGGCTTTTCAAAAACCTTCGCGCCGATACCTTGGCATCGTTTTATCACACCGTTATACCGGTTTTTGATCAAACTTTTTTCTAAAAAGTTTGCGGTTAAGCTTTTTTGCAAAAAGGTTGTAAAAAGGCTTATGAAAAGATTTGCTAGTTAACTGTACTCCAGCCGGAAAATACTCTGTCAAGACATCGACTGTTCCGGGTTTTAAGGCATTGATTATGATTATAAACTATGAGCATAAAAGAAATTATGAGGAAAATCAACTGAACGTCTGAGAGAGACTTTTGGTATCGTAAGATTTTCGTCTTTTATGCGCTTAACTTTAATTTTACCTGCACGGGAAAAAACAAAAAGAGATATGATGATTCAGGATGGACCGCCAGACATATCAGGAAATATACAGTTCACTGCATGACTTTAAAGATGTCTTCCGCCTTTCGGAAGAATACTCTAAACCTGTTGGAGTGATTGCAACAATTCTCAACCAGAAAATCGTGAAAAAGACAAGATTCAAACACAGGAGAATTTATTCCAGAGAAAATGAGCTTTTTTTAAAATGGAAACAGGGACGTACCATTCTTGATCTCGCGGAATACACAGGCTTTCCTCCGACCCTCATGGCATCGCTTATTATGAAAAAATGTGAAATTTCCAAGAAAAGTATAAACTGGTTTTTTAAAAATGTAGATTCAATCGAAAGTCGCCGCCTTAGAAGGGAAGTCAAAAGAGCCCTGGAAGCTGATCATTTCTTTTCCCCTCATGCTCACGAGATGCAGTGTAAGAAAGGCGAAATGGGGGAAGCACTCATCCAGAAATGGCTCGATGATAGGGGAATTCCATATTGCACCGAAGCAGAGATTCGGGCTAAAGGAGAAGGCAAGACCCCAGATTTTGTGCTTGCAGACCCTGTATGCATAGATAACCTCATGGTCAACTGGATTGAAAGCAAAGCCTTATTTGGGGATGACTTCGAACACGAGCATTATTCGAAGAAGCAGTTTAGAGAATATGCCGAAATCTTCGGGGAAGGTATGGTTGTTTACTGGTACGGGTATCTCGAAGACCTCCCTGCAGAAGGTTACCTCGTAAAGAACTACAGCTTTTTTGAGGAATATAAAGAAGAACTTGATGAACTTTTCAATTATCTGGTATACTGGTGAACCTCAAACTTTTTCAAAAAAAGTTTGATCACAAGCCTTTTGAAAAAAGGCTTGAGCGAAAACCCCTGGCAACCGCGTGGTCAAGCGACGCCACGCTTGAGGTTAAACTTTTACAATAGACGACATATTAGTAAGAGGGTCTTTTTCTACCTGGAAGACGTGGTCTGCGGAATCTATTAGGGTTTCGTCATGGGAGACTACAATAATTTGACCGACCCCTATGCTGCGCATCAGGTCTATGAGTTTCAAAAGCTGGTTTATATGTCCGCGGTCCAGGAAAACAGTGGGCTCGTCTAGAATCATGGGCGGAAGCCCATCTGCCCTGTCACCGCCAAAACCGAGAGCAAGAAGTCTGTAGATAGCACAGCGCAGGACAAGATTAAAAATGGCACGTTCTCCCCCGCTGAGGAGTTTGGGCTGAAGAGGCGTACCATCTTTTCTGTAAACCGTAAGGTTATACTCCGAATCGAGTTCTATATGGGAATATGCATTGTTCGTGTACATGAAGCTAAACATTTCATTCAGCAGGGTAGAAAGGGCCCCTATGTTTCTTGCCCGCATATCAGCCCGAACACGCATATACGTGTTCTCAAGATCCTCAGCATTACTGTACACGGCTTCGAGATATAGCTGTCTGTTTTCAAGAGCCCTGAGTTCTTCTTTCAGCTCATTGCGGCGTTTTAAGCTGTTCTCGATCATACCGGCTTCTTTTAAAAATGCATCTTTTGAAGCGGTAATCTGTCGGATTTTCTCGGAAAGGTTTGCCTGATACGCTTCAAGCAGGGTACGTTTATTCTGGAGATCTTCAAACCTATATCCCTGTAACTTTTTCTCAAGCTGTTTCACCCGCTCGCTTCTTTCAAGGATCTCCTGGTCAAAGAAACCGATTTTTTCCGTAAGGTTCTTTATGGAAGCTTCAAGCTCGGAAATTTTGTGCTTTATGACATCCATGCGGAGCAGATTCGCTCTGAGTTTTTTTACTTGCAGGAGGAGATTTTCGCTTTTCTGGTGTGCTTTTTTTGCCAGGTCTTCTTTCGCCCTCAATGCCTCAAGCTCAACTCCCAGAGCCTTGAGTTTCTCCTTTTCCAGATTCTCACGTTCGGCAAGGCTTATCAATTTTTCATTGAGCTCTCCAAGCCTCTGCCCATAGTTTTCAATCAGTGCAAGAGATGTCCTTATTTTTCCATTCAGGGCATCAATCTCTGAAGCGTTTTCAGCAAGCTTTTTCTCAAAGGCTTTTGCCTCTCGAAGCGTTTTTTCACTCTCGCTGTGGGCTTTCCTGGCTGCCTCCTCCCAGCCCTGAAGGGCTTTTATATCGGGTAGGAGCTGACCCATTTTAGTTTCAAGTTCCTGCTTTTGCCTGTTAAGTCCCTCGAGTTTAAGGGAATCTTCCTCAATCCGGGTTTTATGGATCGTTATCCTTTCTTGAAGCTCTTTTGCCCTATTCCTGAGCTTTTCGATTTCCAGGTCATAATCCGAGATCCTTTTCTCCAGCTTTTTTGCATCCTTTAGTCGGTTGAGCTTTTTCTCAATCTCAGCCTGCTGGAGCTTTATATCAAGAAGTTCTGCTGCAAGCTTTTCTTTCTTCTGTCCAGATTCCTCTGCCATGCAGGCAATCTCTGAGCCTTTAAGCTCCTGCCCACAGGTTGGACATTTTCCTTCGGCAAGCAATTGCTGGTTTTTACGGAGTACCTTATCAAGCTCCCTGATGGTCGCCTCAAGCTCTTTTTCCCGCCCATGCAGCCTGTTTTTATTCTCCAGAAGCAGTTCACTGAGATATTCCAGATCCTCAAGCTGTTCTCCGGTGAACCCAAGCCCCTTTAGCCCTGTGGAAGCTTCGGACTTCTGTTCCTGCACCTCCTGAACTGCCCTTGCATTCTCCCGGAGCTTTTCTTCAAGGATCTCAATTTCGGTTTTGCCCTTCCGGACTGCGACCCTGAAATTTTGAAGTTCCTTATCAAGCGTGAGAAGATTTATATCTCCGGTTTCTTTTTCTTTGAAGGCAAGAGCAAGCTTTGTAGAGGCTTCGTTTCTCCTTTCACGCAATAAGCTTTCTTTTTCTTCCAGTTCCTTTATAAATAAGGAAATTTCATAGGTTTCGGAGAAATTTATAGTATCTTTCGCAGTTTCCTTAAGTTTTTTATTTTCTTCCTCGATTTTAAGGATACCTTTCCTGTTTCTTTCGATTTCCCCATTTGTAGCTCCTATATCAGCCCTGCACTGCATGAAAATCTGTTCAACCTCAGCCTTCTCTTTTTCAAGGTCACGTAAGGCCTGAGTGTGGACTTCCTCTTCCCTTAGAAGGAGAGCAAGTTCTTTTGAAATCCCATTCATCTTTTCCCTGGCAAGGAACTCTTCTTTTTCCTGTTGCAAGCTCAATGTCTCAATATCAAGGTCTCCAAAGCCGCATTCTTCCCGGATAGAATTATTTTCCCTTCCCAGTCCGAGCAGAACCTGCCTTTGATCATGGGTTTCTCCTGAGAGGATTTCTCTTTCCCTGATGCAGCTAGCTTTACTCTCCTGGGATTTAAGTAGGGCCTGTTTCAGAGTGTTGATTTCTTGAAGGCGTTCCCTGTACTCTGCAGTCATCATATCGAGTTTTTCTTTTTGGGCTGCTGCAACCTCTTTATCTTTATTACATTTTTCTAATGCTGCATCGCATTCCTTTATCTTCTGCTTGAGCCCGCTCAGCACTGCATGCGGTTCCGTACTTTCAATTTTCTCGATTTCGGCTTTTACGGCTGAAAGGTTGTTACCTATATCCCTTTGAAGCCTTCTGACAGCCGTTTTTGCACTGCCTGCTCTTTCCCTGTACTCTTCAAGTTTTCCAAGCTGTAAAAGGTCATCAATCATGCGCTGCCTGTCTCTTGGCTTTGCATTAATGAGTACATCAATTTCGCCCTGTCGGATGTAAGCGCAGTTCCTGTATGCCTCTTCATCCATATTTAAAAGGGAACAGACCTCTTCGTAAGTCCGTGTAGCCTGATCGACGATGCTTTCTCCATTGGCATAGAGTACGCATTTTGAGTTCGAAGCGTTTTCACTTTTAGGCGAATACCTGAAAGCCTGTTCGATAAGATAATCCTGCCCTAAATGCTCAAAACCCAGGCTTATTTTCGCATTTTCAGCCCCTTTAAAGATTACATCTGCAAGCACGAAATCCTTTGAGAGGATTTTGCTCCCGAAAAGCCCCATAAAACAGGCTTCAAGCAGGCTGGACTTCCCGCTCCCGTTAACCCCGGAAATGACTGTAACTCCGTCTTCAAATGTAAAATCCAGTTTCTTATAACTCCGGATGTTTTCGATGTACAGGTTTTTGAGCTTCAAAGGTAATCACCAAGGTTATACTGTCTTTTGAGCTTCAAAGGTAATCACCAAGGTTATACTGTCTTTTGAGCTTCAAAGGTAATCACCAAGGTTATACTGTCGTGGTACGGCAGACTTGCCTTTTCCTTTTTTCTGCCCTGCCTTTCCCGCTTTTCTGGTTAATACCGTAGCCCTTGCAGGTTTTTCTTCAGTCAGCTTCCCGGATTTGCCTGGTGTATCCTCTTGAGATTTGCCTTTAACCGCGAGCTCAGGCGGCTTTTGAGCCTCATTCCCAGGCTCATTATCAGGAAGTTCACTTTCAGGTTTGCTTGCAGGTTTAGTTTCATGAAGTTGACTTACAGGCTGACTTACAGGTTTAATCTCGGGTTTACTTTCAAGCTCACTTTCCGGTTTACCTTCAGATTCATTATCTCTGTCATTCAGGAACTCAATTTCTACTACGGGGCTGCTCACAACTGAAGCCTCAATACCTTTTACAGCAGGCTTCTTTTCAGTTTTCCCATCTCGGTCTGAAGTCCTGAGAACGCCTGATAGTTCAGTAATTTCAAGCTTTCCGGCAATTACCCCGAGAGGCCTGGTTTTCCCTGAAAGTCCAGTCTCTCCTGAAAATTCAGGATTCCCAGCAAAACCGATTTCCATAGCGGATCTAAAATTATTATCTGGTTCGCTCTCACCGCTGGGTTTTAATTCTTCAAGTCTCGAAAATCCAGAATCGGATGCTGAACTGGCAGGGTAGACAGGACTGGCAGGCACTTCTATTCTAAAATCAGGGCTTTTGAATTCCGCAGCCATAGCCTCAATTAGCTTCGAAAGCCGGCTTTCGGTTTCTTCATCCACTCTTGACTTTGAGATATCCGGGCTCCGGACAATTTCGTCAATAATCAGCCCACCGTCGTTTAAGCTCATTTTTCTGATTTCACTTGCAACTGCTTGATCAGGATCGGAGAAGGTGATCTTTAGGACTTCCTCAGGGAAGGATTCTTTTGTTCTCCAGTCTTTAATGTTTGACACAAGAGCCCCTTTATTAAGAAGGTATTCCTCAAGCTCGCTCTGTGACAGGACTGGGCCGGAATCCCCGGTAATTTCCAAAAAGACCACGGAATCCGGAATTTCTTCTAGATGCTCGTTTACTTTAGAAAAAATCTGTTCGTATGGTTTATCTTCCCCATTTAACTCTACCCGGATGGAAAGGAAATTCCTGGTCGGGATCGTGCGCCTGCTGATCTCAAGCCCTTTTTCGGAAAGCGTGATGATATTATAGGAACGGGCTTCCTTTTCGGAAACTGCGTTCTGCTCCGTGCTGCCGGAGTAAGTGATCCATGTCTCGCCTGTTTTGTTTTTAATTATTGCATGTTCATGGTAATCGCCAAGAAGAATTGCATCAACCTTGAAAGGAAGGTTTTCAAGCACCTCATCACAGTCCCATTCCGCATATGGAAAAGGATTCACGATCTGGTGCATTACAAGCAGTTTCCAGAAGTTTTCTTCTGGAGTAGAAGGATTAGATAAGGTAGAAAGGCTGGAGTCCGGCGCCTCAAAGCCTGAGTAATCGAATATGGGAATTTTTGATTTCGGGACGCTGTCAATCCCGTAAATAGCTGCATTGCCTACCATAAGCGGTTTTTTTCCGAGCCTTGCCGCAAGCCCCATTTCCTCGAAAAGGTCAAGCCACTGGGTATTCTGCTTGCTCTCATGGTTCCCGACAATCCCGAGAAAAGGTATGCCAGCCGCCTTGAGCCGTGCCAGGATATTCATTGTCTCAAGGAGGTCTTCAAGGGTCGGGTTCCTCGAATCAAAAAGGTCTCCCGCATGCACTACGGCATCGACCTGCATCTCAACCGCATCGTTTACGACAAGCTCGAAAGCTGCAAAGAAATCCTTTCTCCGGTCCTCGCTGTGGTACTGCCTGTATCCCAGATGCGTGTCAGCAGTATGGAGTATCCTTGTTTCCCTGGCCATGTTTCCATCAGTCTCTAATTTTTACCCTATAAGGCTTTCTATATTAGTAATTAACTCATTTAGACAGAAAACAGACTCTAACTAAATAAGGAATTTAGCAACTTCCACGCTAGAAAAAAGGCGAATCGATATAAATCTGACATAAAAGTCAGGAACGCACTTCCCTATTTGGTAGTTAAAATATTAATATCAATTTAGGTAAACCTGAAATGTAACTTCAGATTGTTCTTACTCCTGCGCAGGTGCACGGCTGGAGCCAGCTGGATATTAATAAATTTGATTAATAACTTGAAACCACAGTGACAAGTTAAAAGTTTTGAAATCTCAATGCACAGAAAAGATGAAAAAAGAATGAGTTTCTCCTGTAAACCATTTTTATAAAAATAGAAATTGACATTTCACGACCAATTTACACACATCTTCTCGGATTTTCGACCTCTCTTTTAAGAATTTCCATCCAGTCTGGAGCCTCCGTGCCGGGATACTCATACCCTAAAAGTATTACCTCACTGAATTCCTCGCCTTCTGCCGGCATGGCTCCAGTTACCTCATAGGTTGGAAACGGTACCGAAAGGACTCCTTTTACAGTCTCGTCGCTTTCCAGTTTCGTAAGCCTAGTTAAATTGTCCGTAAAAAGCACTTCTTCGGCATTGCTCGCGGTCACGATAGGTATTGTACGGATCGAGTGATATATGCAAGATTCGACTACAGCAAATCCCAGTACGAGTTCTTTCCAGATCATGGGCTTGTTCTGCTCGGTTGCTTCTGCCATTGTTTATCCCCTAAAATAATATTCAGTTTAACAGGTTTTGAGCTGGTATTTTGAGCTTATAGAGAGGATATGACCGTAAGCGATAAGTCCTTTTCTCTCGAGAAAATCGGCGCCAGAAGTTCATTTCCTTGCTTTCGATAAAGCTGGAATTTCCCCAAAGAGATATCAGGAATACTCCCTGAAAGGAGTGTTTCTACTGGCGGGAGAATCTGAAGAATACAAGCGCAAGCGCTATAATAGCAGTTACTAAACTGAAAGCTGGTGCAGATGCCGTTGGGGAAGATGAGTTTTCTGAGGTTAGCTGTTCTTGGGTGGGTTGAGTTTCCGAAGGTGGAACTTCGCCTTTGTAGTATTCGTTGGAGATATAAGGATATGCAACTGTGAATTCTCCTTTTACAGCAGGCTCATCTTCCCCCTCTTCGTGTATTTGGTACCAGAAGTTTACGGGCATAGACCAATCTGCCCATCCTTCAGTGGGTTTCAAAACCCACTCAAAATTATATACTCCTCGATCTAAAGACTCAAAATGCTTCTTCTCAGCGAATTTAGAAGGACCTTCAATCACCTCATAAGGGGATTCAGACCCAATACTGTCAACCTCAATAAATAATCTTGATGTTTGATTTAATGTCATAGTGATTTTGATTTTGAAAGGTTCACCAATTTTCAGAACTGGTTTCGCTACTTCGTCTTCAGGCAGTATCTTATCATTATAATATACATCTATAGAGCCGTAGGGAGAAGATGCAGAAACAGTACCTACAAACAACAATAGAAGCAATCCTAAAGCTATAATTCCTGCTTTCATTTACTTCCTCCAAACATTGATAAAAGATATTCATACCCAATTGATTCTTCAGTGCTTTTTCCCAGTTTATCCCCAACACCCTTTGGGCCTGGTCCTACTATTGAAGTTGCGTGTCCGCTAAACTTAAAAGTTATAGGCGTGTTTTCGCCAAGATATTCATTGTTCAGAACAATTGCATCATCTTGTCTAATATACTTCTGCCCTTTATGTCCAAAATAAGGTTTAGGAATTACTTCGTTATCGTTATCAATAAGGGTAAACTCTTCATATTCTCCAATTATCTCATAAGTCCATACGTTTACTGTAAAAACCCAGTGTGGTGGCAACACAGGCAATCCACACGGAATAGCTGCCATCGTCCTATCCAGCCTTTTTCTAATCTTATCTCCTGCTTCACCGGAATATGTGTCAACAGTTTCATTAGCTAGATTTTTCAATTCTTTATCAATTCTCCCGAAGCCAGCATCGAGGACTTGGCCTTTGTTTACTGTAACTGCACAAATCCCATTCGCAATCCCGATTCTGATGTCAGTGTCTACCCTATTCAGCGTAGCTTCAAACTCATCAGATTCAACAGGCGGGTTTAAGTTTCGAATTTCAGTCTTTACCACAAAAGTAAGTTCAACTGCTAGTTCATCAGTAGTAGATTTCTGGATTATCTGATCGTCAGAAAGGCTATTAAGGTAGTTTACTGTAATCGACCTAACTTCTTCTTTTTTAATCCAGCCTGAAATAACCGGATTTGAGTTTATCTCTTCAACTACATTTTCAACTATTTGAACTCTCATCGCTTGGGCATATGTGTGTTTCAGATTGTATACCTCATTATTTAGACGAGTTGTATCCAGTGAGATATTCTGTTCACTGAAATTTTGTTCAAGAAGGAAAACTTCTATGTTCAAGTCGGAAATACTCTGGCTGATTTGCCGGGAGGCTTCGGTTTTTACGTATTCGTTGCTTAAGGAAATACTGTCTGCAATTTCCTCAGAGATGCCGGTTGTGAAAACGCAGGTATTCCGGACGCCAAGGGGATAAATTGTTTTTCCACTCATAGCGTCAGTCCATTCATATTCTTTCCTGAGGTCAAAATCAGGATCGTGATAAAGATAGTTAGGTTTCTGATCAACAATGATTGTCAGATTTTCTGTCCAGTTGTATTTGCTTTCCGGCTGACCGGTAACAGTCATAGTGGAAATTATACCCATATCTTCACCCAGAGCTGAAACAGCCCTTTCTACTGCCGGATTGTTAAAAAGAGTCACGGGACCTGAAGTAACACTGTCAAGCGAACTGGTATCAATACCTTTTTTCTCAAGGGCCTTTAAGATGTAAGAATTGAGGTCAGAGTCCAGTTTACGGTTCTTCCGGTCAATATCTTCTATCAGCCTGTTATAAGCCTAGTGTTTCGCATTTATCGGGAAGAATCACTTGAAGCATACATTTTTCCTGACGGTGTGAAGTACTGTTTTCTATTTACATACGTTTCCACATATTTATCAGCGGCATCAGAGCAACAAGTGTCAGGCTTTCACTTCAATTGTCAACAATAGTAAATACCTGATATTCTCATCAATTTACCGGTGGGAGAATCTGAAGAATACAAGCGCAAAAGCCAGAATAGCAGTTACTAAGCTGAAAGCTGGCGCAGATGCCGTTGGGGAAGATGAGTTTTCTGAGGTTGACTGTTCTTGGGTGGAATGACTTTCGGACACAGGTTGCTCAGAAGTAGGAATTTCACCTTCGTAGTATTCGTTTGAAATTGTGCAGTATGCGACAGTAAAACCACCATTAACAAGAGGTTCAGAATCTCCATGGGCAAAAATTGCGTAATATATATCTAGAGGTATCGACCCACCTCTCCATCTTTCAGTTGGTTCTACAGTCCATTCGTATTCTTTAGAAGCGTTTGCTTCTAAAATTTCCGGTTTCGAGTATTTTTCTATTCTTTCTGTTGGACCATTTATGATTTTAAAAGAATCTTTTTCCATGCACGATAGAGAAACATAAACATCGCTCTTCTGATATACTGTCAGATTAATTTTAACTCCAAATGGCTCTCCTATTTTTAAAGTTGGTTTAGCCGTTTCTTTTCCAGGTAAAAGCTTGTCGTTATAATAAACATCCATCTTACCATATGGAGATTCAGCATGAGTACTGCTTGGTATAAGTAATAAAACTATGAGCAGTGAGCATATCCATCCTTTTCCCACCATTATCTTCTACCTCCTAATTCTTTCAAAAGGTTTTCATAGTCTTCGGACGTTTCATTAGATCCTCCAATTTTATCACCAACTCCTTTTGGTCCTGGACCTACAATTGTCATTGCATAACCACTAAAATAGAAAGTAATCATTTTATTAGTTCCTAAATTCAATGCAATTCCATTCTCATCCTTCTTAAAAGGATGGGATATTGGAATGCTTTCTCTCACGTACCTCTGCCCCTTATGTCCGAAATAAGGCTTTGGAATCACTTCATTGTCATTATCAATAACAGTAAACGTTTGATATTTTCCCACTATTTCATATGACCATATATTTACCGTAAAAATCCAGTGTGGAGGCAACAACGGCAACCCGCATGGAACAGCTGCCATAGTTCTATCTAGTCTTTTTGAAATTCTATCTTCTGCTTCACCGGAATATCTGTCAACATTTTCGCTTGCCAAAT